>Ga0209638_1000006_pt1 | contig 175670 bp, 128 predicted proteins | sample BarGraNGADG00211_FD_184490 | JGI IMG/M metagenome (GOLD analysis project Ga0209638, IMG submission 184490) | Arctic peat soil microbial communities from Barrow, Alaska - Barrow Graham LP Ref core NGADG0002-211 (SPAdes) (version 2) | ecosystem: Environmental > Terrestrial > Soil > Wetlands >... | reverse complement strand
TCGAGTCCGAGCAGCGCGGAGAGCACGCGCGGCAGCGGGCCGTCCTCCTCGTCTTCGGATAGCCCCTCGGGTCCGAGCGGCCGGACGTCGGGTGCCGGCGGCGGATCGCGGCGGAGCTGAGCGGCGTGACGGACACCGTGACGCGCGCACCACGGCCAACGTGCTGCGCGCGTCGCTGGAGAAGTATTTCACTGAACTATGCCGGGCCCGGCATAATGCTGAGAGATTTGTTGACCGTCGCTGTCCCAGAACTCCGTTGGTCAATTCCGTCCTGGAGGGCTATTCTCGGGCCTCCGCCATGAACGTTAAAACTCCTCTGGCCATCGCCGCGGCAGTCGTCCTCATCATCGTCGCAGTGACGATTGCGTTCTACGTAGTTGTCGTGAAGGTGCCGTCGGACTTGGCCTATAAGACGGCGGAAGGCATGCGGCAATTCTTCAATTTCACGCCGCAGGTCCGGATCAACCAGACCATCGTCATCGAACAGATTACGCCGATCCTCGAAGTGGCCACAGTTTCCCGGGAGATGTTCATCGACCATTCCTGGCAGCAGACCTGGATGGGAAGCACCAAGACCATCCAGATTCAGGGTGTGTTCATGGCCAAGGCGGGGTTTGATCTCCGGGAGCCGTTTCGGATCGACATCGAAAAGAGGCCTCTCCACGTTGTCGCTTGGGTCCCCCCACCGAAGCTCCTTTCCATCGACATGAAAGAGTATAAGGTTCTGAAAGATGACAATGGCTGGTGGAACAGTGTAACGCTGCAGGACCGCGAGGAAGCCGTGCGGCAGATTCGCGCCGAAGCTATCGATAAGGCGAAGCACTCGGGTCTGCTGGAAGAGTCGCAGGCCAGTGTTGAAGAGAGAATCCGTGAAATCGTGGAGAGAAACGGGTCGAACGTGGTGTTCAGGAACGAAAACGCGGACCGCCGCCGGCAGTAGCGAGAGCCCACGTTGCGACGCCCGGCGGGGATTCTATGCCTCCGGACACGGTTTGCCATTAGGATTCGGGCCGCGCCGCTCACCGGCTGGTGAGATCCGCCATGAGATTGTTCCGCACACCCTTCTTGACCCCGCTGCGTATTTGGCCGGCCTTTGCCGTCGCAATCGCCGCGGATGGGATCCAGGTACTCCTGGGTCCATTGGGTTGGACCTTCTTCGATGAGATTACCGACGTCATCACGACGATCGTCCTGAGCCTCCTACTTGGCTTCCATCCGCTGTTTCTCCCCACCTTTCTGGTGGAGATCATACCTGTCGTGGATATGCTGCCTACCTGGACTGGCTGTGTAGCTCTGGTTGTGGCGCTGAGAAGACGGGAACAGCGGGCCACCGCCCGGCGGTTCGCCTCGACGCCTCCAAAGGTCATCGACATTTGATCGCATGTGCTACATGTGACACAATCAGGACATGCGAACCGCTGGTGTGCGCGAGGCCCGGCAGGACCTGACCAGCCTGCTGGACGATGTCCGGAAGGGGCGTGAAGTGGTCATTACCGAACGTGGCCGACCGGTCGCGCGGCTCGTGCCGACCAGGCCGCGGCAGCCGTTTCCGGACTTGAAGAAGGTGCGCCTCGAGGCCCGGGCGATCAGCCCTCGGCTCTCGCAGGCCGTCCTCGACGATCGCGAGGATCGCGGGTGAGGGGCCAACGCTCTGAGGCGTGGGCCGGGCCGATCTATCTCGACGCCAGCGCCCTGGTGAAGCTGTTTGTGCCGGAACCGGAGAGCGACAGGCTGAATCGGGCGCTGGTGGGCACAGAAGACGTCATTCTGTCCGACCTGGCTCTGACCGAGATGGCGTCGGCGCTGGGACGCCGCACGCGCGAGGGCGCACTCACACCCGCGGAGTCCCGCCGGCTGTATCGCGAAGCGGAGAAGCTTGCGGCGTCGTGCAGGCGTGCGGAGCTGACACCCCCGGTTCATCGACTTGCCGAGCGTCTCCTCTTGACCTCCCGGAACGTCCCACTGCGAGCGCTCGACGCGCTGCACGTCGCCATGGCCCTTGACGCCAAGGCTGCCACGCTTGTGACATACGACCCACGCTTGCGAGACGCCGCCGCGTCGCGGGGAGTGTTTGTGGCTCCCGAGATCTCATTCTGAGTACGCCGGTTCATAAGTTCGGCAACGTATTCCGTCACGCGGTGGGCCGCAGAGCGACGGGGCCACGCTGGCGCCGCGGTGGTGACGTGGAACCGAAATGAAACGTCCGCGCCAGGCGCCAGATCGTATACAATCTATTGGCTCCCACTCAGCATTCTGGACTTCCCGTATGGAACAGACTCGTTCTCTGATGGTCGGCTGGATCCTCGTCTGCTGCCGGCCGAGTCGGCTCCTGATTGTCCTTTCGCTGATGGCGCTGCCCGGCCTGGGCGCGTGTGTCCACTACCAGCCGAAGCCACTTTCGGCTCCGGCGACACTGGCATCCATCGAAGCGCGCACGCTCGACGCCGCCGACCTCGCGCGGTTTCTGCAAGCGAACCACCAGGCGATCTCGTGGCCACCCTCCGCCTGGGATCTGCGGTCGTTGACGCTGGTCGCCTTCTATTACCACCCCGATCTCGATCAGGCCCGTGCGGCCTGGTCCACGGCCCGGGCTGGCGCGGTGACTGCGGGCGAGCGGCCGAATCCCAACGTCAGCTTCGCGCCGGGGTACAACTCGACGACGCCCGCCAGCGAGATGACGCCGTGGATCCTCACGCTGGATCTCGACTTCACACTGGAGACCGCCGGCAAACGCGAGCACCGTCTCGCCCAGGCGCGACAACTGTCAGAGGCTGCGCGGCTCAACATCGCGACGACCGCCTGGCAGGTACGCAGCCGCGTGCGCCAGGCGCTGCTCGATCTCCACGCGGCCACCGCCACATCAGCGCTCCTCGAGCGCCAGCTGCAGATCCAGGCAGCCAACCTCGCACTGCTCGACCGACAACTGGCCGCGGGCGCCATCTCCCCGTTCGAACGGACACAGGCGCGGCTCGTGCTCGCCACGATCCGGCTGGCGGTGCACGACGCGGCGCGCCAGCAGGCCGAGGCGCGGGTCCACGTTGCGGCCGCGCTGGGCGTGACCGTGCAGGCGCTCGACGGGGTGACGTTCTCGTTCGACGTGTTCGCGCGGGCGCCTGCGGAGTTGCCCACGGCGGACGCCCGCCGGCAGGCCCTGGTGAGTCGGCCCGATATCCTGGGGGCCCTGGCTGAATACGAGGGCCGTCAGGCCGCGCTGCAGCTCGAGATCGCCAGGCAGTACCCGGACGTTCACCTCGGTCCTGGCTACCAGATGGACCAGGCCGCAAACAAGTGGACGCTGGGACTCTCGGGTCTTCTGCCGGTGTTCAGCCGCAACCGCGGCCCCATCGCGGAAGCCGAGTCGCGGCGCGAAGAAACAGCGGCGGCCTTCGCTGGCGTGCAGAGCCGTGCCATCGAGGAGATTGACCGCGGGCTGGCAGGATATCGCGCGGCGTTGGCGAAGATCGCCACCGCCGACACGATCCAGGCCGATCTGCAAAAGCAGGGGCAGTTGGCACAGGCGCAGCTCGGAGCGGGGGAGATCTCGAAGCTGGATCTCGGCAGCATTCAGTTGGAGCTGGCCACCGCAGAACTCGCCCGCCTCGACGCGATCGTCAAGGCTCATCAGGCTCTCGGTGCGCTCGAGGACGCGCTCCAGAGCCCGGTGGACTCGGCCGACTGGCTGCTGACGGCGCCGCCGCGGGAAGCGCGCCCGCCTGAGGGCGTGCGCCGCTGACAGCCCATCGCGAGCCAAGGGCAGGTGGGGCTTCTACTGTGGGCTGTCAAGACAGGAAATCACGTGTGAGGAGACGCTGATGAAACGCCTCGTGTGGGTTGGCGCTGTTGCGGTGGCGCTCGTCCTGATTCTGGTGCTGGCCCTTCGCGTCCTGAAACCGGCGACACCGGCCGGCGGCGAGGAAGAGACGGTGTCGCCCATCGTCGCGGTCCACGTGGCGCCCATTGTGCGGACCACGATCCACGGCTACATCGAGACGTGGGGGACCGTGGAACCGCAGCCTGCGACCGAGCGCCTGCCGCCCGCCAGCGCGCGCGTGGCGGCGCCGGTCGCCGGCATCCTGGCGCAGGTCCTGTGCGCTGAAGGGCAGCGGGTGCCGAAGGGCGCGATGCTCTTCCGCCTCGACAGCCGGGTGGTGGACGTGGCGGTCACGAAGGCGAAGCAAAGCCTCCAGTTCACCGAGAGAGCCTTCGAGCGGCAGAAGCAGCTCGGGGCGGGCGAGGCGACGTCCCAGAAGGTGTACCAGGAAGCCGAGCAGAACCTCGTGGCCGCGCACAACGAACTGGCCAACGTGCAGACGCAGCGTGCACTGCTCGACATCGAGGCGCCGCTCGCCGGCACGCTCGTTCGGGTGAGCGGCAGGCCGGGCGACGCCATCGATCTCAGTACCGTTCTCGCCGAGATCATCGATCTCGACCGTCTCGTCGTGTCCACATCCGTCCGCAGCGCGGATATCGCGCGTGTCCGCACCGGCCTCCCGGTGACCCTGACGGCCCGCGGCAGCCCGAGCGACGCCTCGGCACCCGCGCCGGACACACACCGCGGCACGGTCGTCTTCATCGGCGCAGCCGTGGACGGCAAGAACGACACGGTTACCGTACGCGTGTCCGTCCCGGCGGGTGCCGCGCTCCGGCCGGGACAATTCGTGGACGCCCGTATCCTCGTCGAAGAGCGCCGCGATCGTCTGGCCGTGCCAGTCGAAGGCCTCGTCTCCGAGGGCGGTTCGAGCGCCATCGCCCTCGTCGAGGGCGACAAGGCCGTGAAGCGGCCGGTGAAGGCTGGGCTGCGCGAGGGCAACCTGGTCGAAGTGGAGGGCGAGGGGCTGAAGGAAGGGATGATCGTGGTGGCCGCGGGCGCCTATGGCCTCCCGAAGGAGAGCCGGATCCGCGTGATCGGCCGGTAAGTCCGCCGCAACATCAGACTCGGTCGCGGGCCCTCGGGCCTGCGTTGCCGCCGGAGCGTATGAACAACCAGTCGCTCATCGGACAGTTCGCGGTGCGCTACAACATGGCCATCGCATTCGTCTGTGTCGCGCTCTGCCTGGGCGGCGTTTACGCCGCCTTCCACATCCCCTCGTCGGTCTTCCCGCAGACCAACTTCCCGCGCGTCGTCATCCTGGTGGACAACGGGGTGATGCCGTCCGACGAGATGATGGCCACGATCACCCGGCCCATCGAGGAATCGATGAAGGACATTCCCGGGTCGGTGACCGTGCGATCGGCCACCGGCCGAGGGTCGGCGGAGATCAGCGTCTTCTTCACCTGGTCGGTCGACATGGTGCAGTCGGAGCTGTACGTGCTCAGCCGGCTGTCGCAGATCCGCACCACGCTGCCCGCCACCGCGTCGACGTCGGTCTTCCGCCTGACGTTCTCGGCGTTTCCGATCATCGGCGTCAGCCTGACCAGCCACACGCGCGACATCACCGAACTGTGGGAGACGGCGCGCTACAACCTGAAGCTGCGGTTCCTGCGGATTCCCGGCGTCGCGCGCGTGGACCTGGTCGGTGGGCGTACGCCCGAGTTCCAGGTGATCGTGGATCCGACGCGCCTGCAGGCCGCGCACCTCGGCCTCGCGCAGGTGACCGAGGCGCTCACGAAGAACAACCTCGTGGCGCCGACCGGCATGCACGAGGAGAACCACACGCTCTACCTCGCCGTCGTCGACGGCCGCCTGCACAACCTCGAGGAGATCGGCAACCTCGTGGTGACGGTGACCGACGGGGTGCCGGTGCGCATCCGCGACTTCGCGCGGGTCGAACGCGGTCCAGAACCCGTGTTCAACATCGTGACGGCCGAGGGCGTCAACGCGGTGCTGCTCAACATCCGCAGCCAGCCAGACGGCAGTACGCTGGACATCGCGCGCGACCTCCGCATCGAGTTGGCGGCGCTCAAACGCGAGCTGCCGCCCGACATGAAGCTCGCCTTCTTCTACGACCAGTCGCAGATCGTGCGCGAGTCGGTGCGCAGTGTGTGGGAGGCGATCATCTTCGGCTTGATCCTGTCGGTCCTCATCATCTTCCTGTTCCTGAAGAACTGGGGCACGACGCTCGTCGCGACGCTCGTCATCCCGGTCACCGTCCTCATCACGCTCGTTGCCATGAAGCTGATGGGCCTCACCTTCAACCTGATGACGCTCGGGGGCATCGCCGCGGCGATCGGCCTGGTCATCGACGACGCGATTGTCGTGGTCGAGGCGATCCACACGAAGCTGATGTCCGGTCTCGAGCGGCTCGACGCCGTCCAGCAGGCGGTCAGGGAGATCGTCCGGCCGCTGGTCGGTTCCACGCTCACGCCGGTCGTCGTCTTCGTCCCGCTGGCGTTTCTCGACGGCATCACGGGCGTGTTCTTCCGCGCCCTGGCGATCACGATGGTCGTGTCGCTGCTGACCTCGCTGGTCCTCGCGGTGACGCTGACGCCGTCGCTGGCCGGCTGGCTGGTCCGCGCCGTGCGTGGCGGCGACCACACCCACGTCGAGGAGGGCGGGTTCCTGCTGCGTCGGGTGATTCGCGTGTACGAGGTGGCCTTGCGCGGGGCACTGCGCTTCAGGTGGGTGACGCTGGCTGCCTGCCTGCTGGTCCTGCTGGGCGGTGTGGGGCTCTACACGTTGCTCGAAAGCGAGTTTCTCCCGCCGATGGACGAGGGCGGATTCGTCATCGACTACTTCACGCCGCCGGGCACCAGCCTGTCTGAGACCAACCGGCAGTTGCTGCAGGCGGAAGCGATCCTCCGGACCGTGCCCGAGGTCGAGAGCTACTCGCGGCGCACCGGGGCGCGGCTGGCGCTGTCGATCGCCGAACCGAACACGGGCGACTTCCTAGTCAAGCTGAAGACCGATCGCGCACGCCTCACTCAGGAGGTCATCTCCGAGTTGCGGCGTCGCTTCAACGAGGCGCTCCCCGGCGTCAACTGGGAGTTCCCTGGCATTCTCGGCGATCTGATCGGCGACCTGATGTGGGCGCCCAAGCCGATCGAGATCAAGCTGTTCTCGACCGACACGGCATTCCTCAAGCGAGAGGCGCCACACATCGAGGAACAGCTCAAGAAGAAGATCAAGGGCGTCGTGGACACGTTCGACGGCCTGGTCTACTCCGGATCGTCGCTCACGCTGCGCGTCCGGCCGCTCGACGCCCAGCGGTTCGGCCTGACGGCCGACGACGTGGCGACTGGCGTCAACATCGCCATGCTGGGCGAGACCGCATCCACCGTGCTCCTGGGCGACCGCGTGGTGAACGTCCGGGTGAAGGTGGACCCGGCGCGCATCGACCGGATTGCGGCGCTGAAGGAGATCCCCCTCCGGGCGGCGGACGCGACCGTGGTGCAGCTCGGGCAGGTGGTGGACGTCGTCGAGGAGCCGGGACAGCTCGAGCTGCGGCGCGAGGACATGCGGCAGGTCGTGGCGGTGACGGCGCGACTCGAGGGGCGCGACCTCGGCAGCGCGATGGCGGAGATCCAGGATGTGCTCGGCCGCGACAAGTCGCTTCCGGCAGGCATTGTCGAGTATGGCGGGCTGTATCAACAGCAGATCGAGTCGTTCCGCAACCTGCTGATCGTGCTCGGCATGGCGATCGTCCTCGTCTTCACCGTGCTGCTCGTCGAGTTCCGATCGTTCCGCGAACCGCTGGCGATCGTGTTCGGCGCCGTCCTGGCCATATTCGGCACCATCTTCGCGCTGTGGGCCACCAGCACGTCGCTCAACGTCGTCTCGTTCCTCGGCGCGATCATCGGCGTCGGGATCGTGGCGAAGAACGGCATCCTGATGCTGGACTTCGTCGAGCACCTGGAGGCCGAGGGGGTGACGCTCGACGAGGCGCTCGTGCGGTCGGGGCGACGCCGGCTGCGGCCGGTGCTGATGACATCGATGGCGGCCGCCCTCGGCATGCTGCCGCTGGCCTACGGGGTGGGATCGGGCGCCGACATGCTGAAACCGCTGGCCGTCGCCGTCATTGGCGCGCTCTGCATCTCGGTGTTGCTGTCCCTCGTGGCCACGCCCACCGTGTTCGCCCTGATGCGCGGCGGGCGGAACCGATAGCCCGAGTTCGGCGACCGGCACCGCATCGCTGAACGTGCCTCAACGTGGCTGGGCATCGCTGTCGCCGCGATCCGGCGAAAAACCTACCGCGGTCCATCCTTGAAGCCGGCGGGCGCTGCCGGGTCGAGCCGTTCACCAGCGGCAACAGTCGGCTCGGCGGAAGTCTTTGGCGTCTGTGCGACGGACCGGCGGAACAGGCGCCGCCAGACGATCCGAGCGATGGTGGGGCTGTTCGCCGCCAACACGCGAATCCACGAGAACGCGGTCCCCTGGGGAAAATAGATGCCGCGGAAGATCAGCCGCGCCACCAGGAATATGACCTGCGCGTCGAACGATTTGCCGTTGGCGACGAGCCAGCGCTGCGTGCTCGCGAACACACGCGGCCGGTAGCTGCGGCGCCAGGCTTCCCGCACCTCGGCCTCGGCCGTCTCGGGCGAGAAGTGGGAGAACTGGAAGGTCGCCTTGAAGGCCCGCGTCGCGAGCCAGTGCGTGGGATTGAGCAGCCGTCCTTCCGCCGCCAGCTTGTCGTACAAAGGCGTTCCAGCGTAGGGCGTGAGCAGGCCAAAAACCGGCAGGACCGGCGGCCATTTCGCCAGCTCGGCGTCGATCAGCCCCGCGGTTCCTGGCCGATCGTCCTCGAGTCCGACGATGAACGACGCGATGGTGTAGACATTCTTCTCGGCCAGCCGTTGGAGTGTGCGGCCGTAGTCGGCCGGCTTGTTGAACGACTTGCCTGCGCTCTTCAAGCTGTCCGCGTTGACCGATTCGAGGCCCATGAAGATGAACCGCCCGCCGCTCGCCGCTATCAGCCCAACCAGTTCCTCGTCGTCCAGCAGGTTGACGCTCATCTGCGCGATCCAGGGCAGGCAGGCGTCCAGCCGGATCATGTCGCGCAGGAGCGACTTCAGCCGGGCCCGGTTGATGGCGAAGTTGTCGTCGATGAAGAAAGCGTTGACCAACGCCCGCTCGCGCGCCGCCCGGCGCTTGAGCGCGAGCAGTTCGGCGATCACGCTCTCGTTCGACCGGAACCGGAGCTGCCGTCCGAAAAACCCGGTGACGGTGCAGAACTCGCACCCGTAGGGACATCCGCGGCCGGTCTCGACGGGCACCACGTACACTTTCTCGAACTTGATCCCGATGCCCTGCAGCCAGCCACGCACCCGCTTGGGCACGAAACGCATCAGGTCGAACAGTCCGAGGTCGAGCGACTCCCAGTCGATCACCGAGTAGTCATCCAGGGTCGGTTTGCATCCGTGCCCGTCGGGGCCGTACACGTCCTTCAGCTCGCCGCGCGCCGCGTCCTCCACCACTTCGGCCCAGATCTCGTCGGCCTCACCGAGCACGACGGCGTGTGCCGTCCGCGGGAGCCCTGTGCGGCCCAGCGCCTCGTCCGGGAGACTGGTGACGTGCGGGCCGCCGAACACGATCGACACGTTCGTCTCGGCACGAACCGCCAGCGCGGTGTCGTACGCCCGCTGCGCCATCCGCGTCATGAACCCCATGCCGAGGAGGTCCACGTCGTTGTCCTTGATGTACTGCACGAGCTCAGCGATGCTCAGCCGCTGGGCGTTCCCGTCGATAATGGTGACCCGGTGGCCGGCCGGCGTCCGCGCACGCAGCAGGAACGGCCACAGCTGGGGGACGAAGTTCCGAGTGACGTGGTTGTCGGGGACGAAGAGGAGGATATGCATGGGCCGAAGACTCATATCGGATCAAAACGGGAGTGTCCGGACCTCGAAATTCGGAGCACGCTGTGTAAGGGGGTTTCACAACCAGCAGGGAACAAGGCAGTGTACCACTGTCTCTGGGGTCAGGTCTTGAATGTTGGCGTTTTTCATGACCTGACCTCAGAAAACCCAAGATTGCTATCCCGCTCTGGGTGGCGGCCGGCGCGCCCCCGGACGGGCTGTGGCAGGGAGCTGATGCACCGATTAGCCTGGAGGCGTCCAGGCTGAAAGACAAGCTCCGCCCCCTGAAGGCTCGCGAGCGGAAGGAATATCTCGACCTGACAAAGCTCGACAATGCGGCGGCGGCGCGGCCTCTGTCTCTTCTCGGACTGCGGCTGGGCGCAACCGGCCGATCCGCTCCGGCGGGCCCCCGGCCACTCCATCGCGTGCAGGAAGTGCGCCCCGTCGGGTACGCTTCGACTGTCGAAAGGGACGGAGGCGCTCTTTCCGGGCAGGAGGGGTTTGCAGTGGCGTTTTCACCATCATCCCGCGGGCGGCTGACCGATCGAGACCTCGGCCGCTTTCCCGACGACACGCTATTCCATCGACTCGCTCGAGCCGTGTGCCACGCGGGGTGCCTGCCGCGCAAGGAACTCTACGAGGCGTGGGAGATGGGGCGGCGGGTGCGGCGCCTCTTTCGGGGTGGACGAGTGGTCGATCTTGGCGGGGGCCACGGTCTGCTCGCCCAGGTGATGCTTCTCCTCGACGATTCTTCGGCCTCCGCGCTCGTGGTGGACAAGGCATTGCCCCAGTCGAGCGCGCGCGTGCACGACGCGCTGGTTGACGCGTGGCCGAGGATCTCAGGTCGGATTGCGTTTGTGGCGAGCGGGCTGGAGGACGTCGAGCTCCAGGCCGCGGATGTGGTGGTTTCGAGTCATGCCTGCGGCAACCTGACCGATCAGGTGCTCGATCGCGCCGTGGCCGCCGGTGCCCGCGTCGCCGTCCTGCCGTGCTGCCACGATACGGTCACCTGCGAGTCGGGTGAGCTCTCCGGCTGGATCGACCGGCCTCTCGCCATCGACATCCTGCGCGCCGTGCGGCTGGAGCAGCAGGACTACCGGATCTGGACGCAGACGATTCCCGCTTCCATCACCCCGAAAAACCGCCTATTGCTTGGCGCGCCGATGCGGTGACAGCCCCCGCGAGGCATCGTTCCATGGAGAAAATCGAGCCGTCGTACCAGAAGATGTGCACCGATGTCGAAGTGCCGGTCGTGCCGGCTCGAAGCAGTTCGCGCGCGTGGACGAAGCGCGGCAGCGCCCGCCGGTAGTACGCGACGAACAGGGGGAGACCGCGCGGCTCGAAGACCTCGACCAGGCGACCGCACTCCGCATGGTTCAGCACGTCCCCCTGGCGTGAGCGACCGAGGCCCATGCAGTTTCTGGCTGGGATCAGACGTGAAAAGAGTGATAATTCAAGACCTGACCCCATGCTGACGCAGCTCACGCTACCGTTCGTGGCACACTTGGAACCAACCCGACGGGAGTCTCGTCGCGGGGTCAGAACACGGGGAGTGCTGATTGTCGGCCGGCGCGAATGGGTTGTGACGTTCGTGCGCCACCATCGCGCGCGGCACTACGTTCTACGGGTTGAAGATGATGGCGGCCTGCGCGTCACGATCCCGCGCGGTGGGTCGCGGCGAGACGCCGAGCGGTTCGCGAAGCGCAAGGCAGAGTGGATCGAGCGCGAGCGCGACCGCCGGACGCTGATGCGCAGGGATTCCGGCGCGTGGACGAACGGAAGCCCGGTTCTGCTTCGCGGCGAGTCGTTGCGCCTCGAGGTCGACGAGGCGGCTGGTGTCGCGAGGCTGGGCGAGGAACAGATCCCGCTGCCGACCGGCCCGGTCGGCAACCTTCGCCCTCGGGTGACCGAGTGGCTGCGGAAACGCGCGCAGCGTGAGCTTCCGCCGCGGTTGATGGCGCTGGCGTCATCGCTGGGCCAGGACTTGTCGCGGGTGACCGTGCGCGACCAACGGAGCCGGTGGGGATCTTGTTCGCCAGCCGGCCGGATCTCGCTCAATTGGCGGTTGATCCAGACGCCGCCGAGCGTCCGGGACTACGTGCTCCTCCACGAACTGACGCACATGCAGGAGGCCAACCACTCCGGCCGTTTCTGGCAGAAACTCGAAGCGGTGTGCCCCTGGCACCGCGACGCCCGTGCCTGGCTCAGATCTCCCCCCTCGCTGGGGCCAGGTCTTGAATCGTAGCGTTCTTCATGTGCTTCGTTGCCAGATGGTGTACACCACCGTCAAACACAGCGACAGCCAGGCCAACCCTTCTGCCATTGCGCCCAGCACGTCACTCAAGTAATGAGCGCCAAGGTATATCCGACTAAAAGCGACCAGCGCAATCAGGACACTCGCCGCGACAATAATGAGCGCCCGCCCGCGCCAGTCCGGAGTGTGTGCACACAAGTATGCAGCCACGACGCCATAGAGGACTGACGCCATCATCGTGTGGCCGCTGGGAAAGCTATACCCGGTGAGCGTCAGAATCGGATCGTCGAAATGAGGTCGCGCGCGATGAAATGCATACTTCAACAGCCTGTTGAGCAGCGCTCCGCCAGGAACGGACAACACCAGCGCCGCGAGCCAATAGAGGTGTCGTCGCCAGAGCAGGTAGAGTGACAGGGCAACCGCAATACACGTCACCGTCAGTGTAGAGCCGAAAGACGTAGCCACACGCATCGCGCTCGTCACACACGGCGACCCTTGCGCGTGCAGCCAGGTGCTGAGCTGGGCGTCTGCCACTGTCAATGGCTCGTGACTGAGAACATCTTCGGATATCTCGGCAAGGATCAGGGTCATGGTGGCGAAGACCAGAATGCCGGCCGCGAGGTACGCACCCAGAAGGCCTTTCGCGGCGGCGCGAATCGTCATTAGAGTTGTCCCGTCACCGAGACTCGGACCCAGCCGTCTGACGTGTGCCGAAAACGTTCACTCATCACCAGACCAAACTCCCCGCGCTCTGGCTGCCACTCGAAACGTTCAACGGCGATCTGCGGCCGATCGATCCTCACGACGTTGAAAGAGCTTTCTTCGCCGCGACCGCGAGTGGAAGCAGCAGTTCCTGCCTGCACCAGAAGCGCGGAGTGGCCTTTGATATTGTAGCGAGTGGCGCTGTGCGATGTGTGACTGACGTGGAGGTGGCCCGCAAGAAACAGATCCGCTCCGCAACGTGCGAGCGCTTCCATAGCCATGCGCGCGCGTCCTACCAGGTTGCGTTCGTTATGACCTTCCGGCAAATCGAACGGATGATGGGTGACTACAATCTTTACGACCGCTGGATCGCAAGCATACAGTCGCTCACTCATCCACGCGACCTGTTCTTCGTTGATGCGTCCCTCTTTGAACGTCAGGGAGCGCGCGGTGTTGACGCCCAAAACGGCAATCTCGTCGTCATGGTAAAACGGTCGCAGATCGTCTGTGATATGGCGGCGGTACTTGCGCAGCGGTTGAAGGAACCGAGCGGCCACATTATGGAGCGGCACGTCGTGGTTACCCGGCACGACAATCTGAGGTGTGGGCAATCGATCGAGAAAAGCACGCGCTTCCTTGAACTGATGTGTGCTGGCACGCTGCGTCAAATCTCCCGACACGGCTACCAGATCGGGAGTGATCTTTGTGATCGCCTCAATCAACGGAGAGATGACGTGATGGTTGATGCGGCCAAAATGGGTGTCGGACAGATGAACTATCGAGCGCACTCCCTGCCTCGCAGTGTGGCCAAGTTGAGCGTTCACGCTTTGGAACTCTCAACTTCGCTCGTCAGTGTGTCTGATCGTTGGCAGGCGCCAGCACGCGTAGCGCCCCTGGCCGTACGCGATAATGAAGCGGCGGCTCCATGATGGTGACTTCGCCATCGAGCGCCACACGCACACGCTTGTGTTGTGTTCCGATCGAAATGTCTTTCGTGGTGAAGGCCAGGAAATCTCTTTCCTGACGAAGGCCGCCGAGTAGCGCACGCAGCGCCAGCCGGATCAAGCCCAGTCGTCCGGTGCCATTCGTTGTGTAAAGACTGAGCTCGCCCTTGTCGAGACACGCGCGGCTGCCGATGTTGAGCCGCTCCATTTCGTATTCGTTGTTGCCGACAAAGACAAAGGGCGTGCGACCGGTCAACTCTTTCCCGTCAACGCTCAGGCGGATCTCCAGAAACGGATAGTGGCGCAACACCGCGAGCGCCGCCCAGATGTACGCCGGCCACTTGCCCCAACCGAGTCGTTGCTGCTTCTCACGTTCGCGAATGATGCGCGGATACAGTCCCAGGCTCGAATTATTCAAGAAGATGCGGCCATTGACGTCGCCTACATCAACTGTGACTGCATGGCCCGCGACTATTGTTTCGATCGCGGCTTCAAGATCGAGTGGGATATTCAGGTCCTTGGCGAAATGGTTCATGGTCCCAAACGGCAAGACTCCCAGCGTCTTGTCGGAATCGACAATTGCCGCGGCGACTGAGTTGATCGTGCCGTCTCCACCCCCCGCGACAACTCCTTCAGCATCACTCTGAGCGGCGCTTTGCGCGAGCTTGACAATCTCCACCCCGTTGCCAGCCAATGAGATCCGCGCATCCGCTCCAATCGCTTTGAAAGCTTCGGCAAGGCGCTGCTGGATCGCTGCTCCATTACCTGCGCCCGAACTGGCATTGATAATCACCTCGATTTTCACTCGCCTCATGGTAGGGCAACTTGTTCCAGAATGGTAACGAGTGGTTCAGCCGAAACCAAGAAGTGTCAAGACCTGACCCCAAGGGTCAGCGGACGAAGGCGCGGGCGTTGCGGAACACGCGCAGCCAGGGGGCGTCCTCGCCCCACCCGTCCGGGTGCCACGACCATTGACTGGAGCGAAACACCCGCTCCGGGTGCGGCATGACGATCGTGAACCGCCCGTCGGAGGTCGTCACGCCGGTCAGCCCGCCCGTCGATCCGTTCGGATTCAGAGGGTAGATCTCGGTCGCGGTGCCGCGGTTGTCCACGTAGCGCATCGACACGAGCACGTGGCTCGCGTCGCCAGGCGAGTCGAAGGCCGCCCGACCTTCGCCGTGCGCCGTGACAATGGGGATGCGGCTGCCTTCCATCCCCTTGAAGAAGATGGACGGTCCCGGCAGGATCTCCACCATGACCACGCGCGCCTCGAACTGCTCCGACGCGTTCTTCACGAACCGCGGCCACGCCTCGGCGCCCGGGATCAGCTCCTTGAGGGCCGCCATCATCTGGCAGCCATTGCAGACGCCCAGCGCGAAGGTGTCCGGCCGCGCGAAGAACGCGGAGAATTCGTCGCGCGCCCGCGCGTTGTAGAGCGCCGACTTCGCCCACCCCTCGCCGCCGCCGAGCACGTCGCCAAACGAGAACCCGCCGCACGCGGCCAGGCCGCGGAAGCTGACCAGTGACACGCGGCCGCTGATCACATCGCTCATGTGGACGTCGTGCGCGTCGAAGCCGGCGCGGTCGAAGGCGGCCGCCATCTCCACCTGGCCGTTCACGCCCTGGTCGCGCAGGATCGCGATGGCGGGCCGTACCCCGCGCGACACGAACGGCGCCGTCACATCCTCGTTGGGATCAAACACCAGGTGCGCTGAGAGTCCCGGATCGCGCCGATCGAGGATGCGGTCGTACTCCTGCTGCGCGCACACGGGGTTATCGCGGACCGATTGCATCTGCCACGTGGTCTCGCTCCACGCCCGGTGGAGCTGCACCCGCGACCGCTCGTACAGCGCGTCGCCAGCACGCTCGACGCGGATGACATCACCCTCGTTCGGACGCGCCACGATGCGTGCGCCCACGCCGTGGCGTCCGAGCGTCTCCACCACGCGCGCCGCGTCGGCATCCCGCACCTGCAGGACGGCGCCCAGTTCCTCGGCAAAGAGTGAGGCCAGGAGCGAGGCGCTCTCCGCCCGGCCGCCGTGCCCGAGCCCCCGCTCGACGACGGCCGCGGCATCGATGGTCAGCCCGACGTGACCTGCGAACGCCATCTCGCACAGCGTGACGAACAGGCCGCCGTCCGACCGATCGTGGTAGGCGAGAACACGCCCGGTCTGACGCAGTTCGGCGAGCGCCGCGTACAGTCCTCGGACGACAGCCGCGTCGTCGAGATCGGGCGTCTCGTCGCCTGTCTGGCAGAAGACCTGCGCGAGCACGGATCCGCCAAGACGCGAGCGCCCCGGGGCGAGATCCGCCAGCACCAAAACCGTCGGGCCACCTTCGGTCCGCAACTGCGGCGTCAACGTTGCGCGCACGTCGTCGCACGGGGCGAAGGCCGAGACGATCAGCGAGAGTGGGCCGACCACCTCGCGACGCTCGTGCCCGTCGGACCAAACGGTGCGCATCGACATCGAGTCCTTGCCCACCGGGATGCTGATGCCGAGTGCCGGGCACAGACCGAGCGCCACGGACTTCACCGTGTCGAACAGCGCCGCGTCCTCGCCGGGAGAACCGGCCGCCGCCATCCAGTTTGCCGAGAGCTTGACCAGCGACAGGTCGCTCACGGGCGCGGCCGCGAGGTTCGTGAGCGCCTCGCCAACCGCCATCCGCCCAGACGCCGGCGCATCGATGACGGCCAGGGGCGTGCGCTCGCCGATCGAGAAGGCTTCCCCGGCGTACTCATGGAACCCGAGAAGGGTCGTCGCGCAATCGGCCACGGGGACCTGCCACGGCCCCACCATCTGGTCGCGCGAGCAGAGGCCGCCCACGGTGCGGTCGCCGATCGTGATGAGGAACGTCTTGTCGGCGACGGCCGGCGCCCGAAGGACGCGCTCGACCGCGTCGGCCAGGTTGATGCCCTCACACGAAAACGGCGCCAGCACCTGGCGCAGACGAGTCACGTGGCGCGTCATCCGCGGCGGCTTGCCGAGCAGCGCGGGCAGATCCATGTCGACCGGCGTGTTGCCGAACAGCGGATCGCGGACCTCGAGGTGTTGCACCTCGGTCGCCTCGCCAACGACCGCGAACGGGCAGCGCTCGCGCTCACAGATCCCACCGAACAGCTCCAGCGACTCGGGCGCGATGGCGAGGACGTAGCGTTCCTGCGCCTCGTTGCACCAGACCTCGCGCGGCGTCATTCCCGGTTCTTCGTTGGACGCCGCGCGCAGGTCGATGCGCGCCCCGCGGCCTGAACCGTAGGCGATCTCCGGCAGCGCGTTCGACAGCCCGCCTGCGCCGACATCGTGGATCGAGAGGATCGGGTTGACCGGGCCGAGCGCCCAGCAGCGATCGATCACCTCCTGTGCGCGTCGCTGGATCTCGGCGTTGCCGCGCTGGACCGAATCGAAGTCGAGATCCGCGGTGTTCGATCCGGTTGTCATCGACGAGGCCGAGCCCCCACCCATGCCGATCAGCATCCCCGGGCCACCGAGCTGGATCAGCAGCGATCCGGCGGCCACGTCCCCCTTGTGCGAGTGCTCGGCCTGGATGTTGCCGACACCGCCCGCCAGCATGATCGGCTTGTGATAGCCGCGAACGACCCCCGCGACCGGTTGCTCGTAGGTGCGGAAGTAGCCGGCCAGGTTCGGTCGGCCGAACTCGTTGTTGAACGACGCCGCCCCGATCGGACCCTCGATCATGATCGCCAGCGGAGAGGCGATCCGATCGGGCTTGGATTCCGACCCTTCCCACGGCCGCTCGAAGCCGGGGATTCGCAGGTTGGAGACGGAGAATCCGCACAGGCCGGCCTTCGGCTTCGATCCTCGACCCGTCGCGCCCTCGTCGCGAATCTCTCCGCCCGATCCGGTGGCCGCACCCGGGAACGGCGAGATGGCCGTCGGGTGATTGTGCGTCTCCACCTTCATCAACGTGTGCGTGAGGTCCTCGTGATAGCGGTAGCGCCCGGTCGCCGGGCTGGCAAAGAACTGCTTCACGCGGCGCCCCTCCATCACCGCCGCGTTGTCCGAGTAGGCCGACACCGTCCCTTGCGGGTTCGCCTCGTCGGTCCGGCGGATCATCCCGAACAGCGACTCGTCCTGCGGCTGGCCGTCGATGATCCACGAGGCGTTGAAGATCTTGTGACGGCAGTGCTCCGAGTTCGCCTGCGCGAACATCGTCAACTCGACGTCGGTCGGATTGCGCGCGACGGCCTGGAAGTAGGAGACGAGATAGTCGATCTCGTCCGGCGCCAGCGCGAGGCCAAAGCGGACGTTTGCCTCTTCGATGGCCGCCGCACCAGACCGCAAGACGTCCACCTCGGTCATCGGCCTGGGCGCCACGTGCCGGAACAATTCGTCGGCCGCGTCGATGGAGGGCAGCACCGTCTCGGTCATCCGGTCGTGCAACAACGGGAGGATGGCCTCAGGGCTCACCGGCCCGGAGAGGCGGAAGACTGTGCCGCGCTCGATCCGTCGCACGAAATCGAGATTGCAGAGACGCGCGATGTCGGTGGCTTTCGACGACCAGGGTGAAATGGTGCCGAGGCGGGGCGTCACCAGCACGGCCATTGCCCCGGTGCCGCTCGTGGGCGCCGGCGGACCATAAGTCAGCAGGCGGCCGAGTACCGCGGATTCGCTGGAATCCGGGTCTCTGGTCACCTCAACGAAGTGCCAGTGCTGGGCCGACCCGACCGACATCTCCGCGTGCACGCGGCGGATCAGCTCGTTCAGCTTGTCGAGCCGGAAGCGCGAGAGCGCCGCACCGCCGGGAAGCTTGAGGACGGGCATCCGCAGATTGTACCCCGCCCGCTGGTTCATCCGCGCGTCCACGAGACCACGGCCTCTCTCCGGCCGAGAAACGCGGTATTCTGATGAGCCTCGACGTCGGGAATCGCTTGGAATTGCTTTCGAAACCAGTTGTGGGAATGCTGCGATCAACGATGCGCACGGTGTGGATGGCGGTCCTGGCGACGCTGATCGCCGCGGCGGGTGGTGCGTCGGTGCCGATTCGAGGGCCTGCCTTCGACTTCGCTGAGGCCAGGGAAGGTACACGCCACGCCGACACCGGTCACCGCGGGCCTGCCTTCGACATCGCTCAGGCCAGGGAAGGCCCGCGCCACACCCTCTACCTGTCGTTCGACGCCGACATGACGCCCGGGATGTTGAAGCGCCTTCAGGCCGGCAAGGTGGCGTCGTGGTACGACCCGGCGATTGTGCAGTACCTCCGCGACAACGAGATTCCTGCCGTCATCTTCGCGAGCGGTCTGTTCGCGGAGACCTATCCGGATCTCATCGAGCGCCTGGCGCGCGACCCGCTCTTCGCGATCGGCGTCCACGGATATCGCCACGCTGCGTTCACCGCGAATTGCTACGGCCTGCCGTTCCTGCACACGGACGCCGAGCGGCTCGACGATCTGACCCATGCCCGGGACACCATCGCGCGGATCACTGGCCGCGCGCCCACGCTGTTTCGCTATCCTGGTCTGTGCCGGGATGCCCACGACGATGCGCTGGTTCGGCAGGCGGGCCTGACCGTCGATACGGCGACCGTGGTGGCAGGCGATTCGTTCAACCATGACGTGGATGCCATCGTCCGCCAGGTGATCAGGCAGGCGCGGGACGGCGGAACCGTGATCTTTCACCTGGGCGGGCCGAATGCGCCCGTCACGCTGGAGGCATTGAAGAGAGTGGTGCCTGAGCTGAGGAAGCAGGGCTACGAGTTCGCGAGGAAGTGACACGAAGGCGGGCGGATGGCGAGACTGAGATGACTGGCCTCGCGTGCGCCAGGGCCAGACCGCAGGGCGCGGCTTTCGCGCTCCACCAGCGCAAGGCCTGACGCCATTGGGGCCAGGCCCCTTTTCTCACCCCATTCGCAAGATCACTGGGCAATCTCGAGACTGAGGTGCGAAAATGGGGCCTGCAGAAACTTGCTGCAACCGTGACGATCTCAGCCCTGGAAGCTGCCTAGTGGATATCGACCCGCAGCAAATCGTGATCGACGAAGGTGTGCCGGCCGAACCGGTGGCCGAACGCCAGGTGTTGGGCGTGCCGCGAACCGTGCTCGTGATGTCGGGGACCCACATGGTCAACGATATCTTCGGCAACATCTACGCGCCTCTGCTCCCGCTCTTCATCCCCCGGCTGGGCTTGTCGCTCACCGCGGCCGGCATGATCGCCGCGATGATTTATGTTGCCGGCTCCGTCGCGCAGTTGATCTTCGGTCCGCTGGCCGACCGCTGGCGCCCCAAGGTCCTGGCCGTCGCGGGACCGATCGTCGCGGTCACCTTCATGAGCCTGGCCGGCCTCGCGACGTCTCAGACGATGCTCGCGGTAATACTGACCGTCGGTTGTCTCGGCAGCGCAGCATTCCACCCGACGGCAGCCGCCATCGTGAACCGGGTTGGAGGCGCCAGGCGAGGCACGGCGATGTCCGTGCACGTCACGGGCGGGGCGATGGGGAACGCGATTGCGCCGGTGCTGTTCGCCCCCTACGTACAGTATTTCGGCCTCAGCTGGACGCCGCTGCTCGCCATCCCGGCGCTCGTGCTCCTGGCATTTATCCTGCGACACATTCCCGACGTGCGGCTCGCGCACGGGCAGGCGCCCGCAGGGTTCAACGCGCTCCGACCGTACGCCTCTCCCTTGGCGCTGCTCTGGTCGGCGGTCGTCATTCGCACGGTCGTCGCCCTGGGCTTCTCGACGTTCCTGCCAGTTCTGATGACGAAACGCGGGATGTCGGTGACCGAGGCAGGCTTGGCCGTCGGGGCCTACCTGGCGGCCGGCAGCATCGGCGGCCTGACCGGCGGCCCGTTCGCGGACCGATTCGGCCCGCGGCGCGTGATCGCGTGGTCGCTGGTGCTCTCGGTGCCGCTGCTGTTTGCCGCGCTCATCGTGCCGGGGCCGCTGGCGCTGGTCTTGCTGACTGCCGGCGGGTTCTTCCTGGGATCCACGCTCCCAGTCAACATCACCTACGCGCACGCCATCGCGCCGGTGGCGACCGGCACGGTGTCGTCGCTGATGCTGGGCGTGGCCTGGGGCGTCGGCGGGCTGGCGGTGCCGGTGGTCGGCATGGTGGGCGACGCCGTGGGCCTGCAGCCAGCGCTGCTGCTGCTGGCCTTCCTGCCCGCGGTTGCCGCGCTGCTGACGACGTGGCTGCCCGAGCGCGCCTCGCACACAGCCTGAGAACGATCGGCGCCAGGGGGCGGTCAACCGTTACCAGCGATCAGCGTCATGTCTGTCACGCGTGATCGACTGGTTACTGATAACTGCCCACCGACAACTGCCCACCAACTCGCCGCGGTGCGGGGTCTGGCCGCACGACCAGGCTGGGGTTCGGCGGCGGTGTCGCTTCTCGCCCTCTTCAGTCGTGCCTCAGCGCCTGGATCGGGTCGAGCCGCGCGGCGCGCATCGCTGGGAAGCTTCCGGCGATCAGGCTGACGAGCAGCGCAAAGCCGATGGCGCCGGCCATCAGCCACCAGGGAATCAGGAACAGGTTGGCCGCCGGCACGCCCTGGTTCTGCAGGTAGTAGTTCGCGCCCACGTTGATGACGCGCCCCACCGCCCAACCGAGCGCGATGCCGAATACGCCGCCAAGCAGGCCAATCAGCGAGGCTTCGACCAGGAAGATCTTCCGCACGTCCTGGTCGCCGCCGCCGATCGCCTTCATGATGCCGATCTCCCGCGTCCGCTCGAGGATGGACATCACCATCGTGTTGACGATGCCGAGCGACGCGACCGTCAGCGCGATCGACCCGACGAGGCCGAGGAGCAGGTCGAGCAGGATGAACGCCTTCTTCTGGCTCTCCAGCAGGTCGGCGATCGAAAAAGCGCCGAAGCCCATGTCCTTGATCTTCTTCTCGACGTTCTCGGTGTCTTGCGCGCGTCGGGCCTTCACCGTCACGGTCGAGTAGATCCGCTCGTCGGACAACTGCCTCAGGATCGCCTGCGGCCCGGTGAGATCCGCCACGCCCATCTCGCGCGCCTTGGCGAGAGGGATCATCACGGCGGCGAACATCGCCCCGCCAGGACTCGGCCCCGCCTGCCGTTCGACGATGCCGACGACGCGGAACTTCCGCTCGGTGCGCTGGATGTTCATGCCCGGGGGCACGCCGGCTGCGCTATCCCCGGGCGTCGCGGCCGACGCGTACCCGACCGTCAGTTCCTTGCCGACCAGGCTGCCCGGCGCGCCGTCGTTGATCCGTCGTGCGAACTCCAGGCTCAGCAGGCAGGCATCGTCCGCCCCATTGGCGAAGAACTGGCCGAAGCTCATGCGCTGGAACACACCCTGACCGCGGGCGGAGAGGGGCACGCCAGTGGCGCCGGTGAAATCCGAGAAATCGCCGAAAGACACCTCGACGGGCACGCGGACGTCGGGGTAGACCTCCTTCACCCCGTCGATCGCCGCCAGTCTCCGGAGCGCCTCGTCGTTCAGCCGAATGCGCGGCGTCGCCTGCCGCGCCGCGTCCACCGCTTCGCGGACGCGTTCGGCGGCGTTGCCGCCGCGGCGGCCGCGCTGGCCGGCGCGCGGGGCGGCCGTGACCGTGATCGAGTCGAAGACGCCGGAGCGGAGCAGGTTTCCCAGGACCTGGTCCTGCATGGCGACGCCAAACGAGACCATGCCGACCAGCGACGCGATGCCGATCGCGACACCGAGCGCGGTGAGCGCCGTCCGGAGTTTCGCCTCGCGCAGGTTGCGAAGCGCCAGGTGCAGAGTGTCCGCGAGCCTCATGACGGGGTCTCCGGCACGACTTTTCCGTCGAGAAGCGTGATCGTGCGCCTGACGAAACGCGACGCGAGCGACGCGTCGTGCGTCACCAGGAGGATCGTCCTCAGGGTCCTGGTATTCAGATCTTGCAGCCGCGCGAGGATCTCCTGCGCGGTCCTGCTGTCCAGGTTGCCCGTGGGTTCGTCGGCCAGGAGAATCTGCGGGTCGTTGGCGAGCGCGCGGGCGATCGAGACGCGCTGCTGCTCGCCGCCCGACAGTTCCTTTGGCCGGTGGGCCTGCCGTTCACCAAGGCCGACCTGCTCGAGCAGCGCGCGGGCCCTCGCCTCGCGCTCGGCGCGTGCTACGCCGGCGAACATCATCGGCAGTGCGACGTTCTCGACGGCGGTCATGGTCGGGATCAGGTTGAACGACTGGAAGATCATTCCAACGTTCGTCCGGCGATGCGCAGCCAGATCCTGCCGCGACATCTGAGCCAGGTCCTGGTCGAAGACCTTCAGGCTCCCGCTGGTTGGGTGATCGAGGCCCGCGACGAGGTTGAGAAGGGTGGACTTGCCGGACCCTGAGGTGCCGAGCAGGCCCACGAACTCGCCGGCCTCGAGGGCGATTGTGACCCCATCGAGCGCGCGTACCACGGACTGGCCCATGGTGTAGTGCTTGGCGAGATCCCGGGTTTCGACGGCCAGGCTCATAGGCCGACCATTGAATCACGGCAGGCAAGGGGTCGGTTAGTGCGATCTCGGGTAACGCATCTCCCCGGCGCGGATGGCGACGGTCAGCGTGTTCTCGCGCGGCGGGATGACGCAGTTGAAATGCGGCGAGTAGGCGCAGTAGGGATTGGTGGCGAGGTTGAAATCGAGGACGTAGGGCCGCTCCGGTGCCTCGAACTTCAGGTTCAGGTATCGCCCAACCTCGTAGCTCTCGTGGCCGGTCGTCGCATCCCGAAACGCGATGAACAATTCGTCGCCCGGCTTGGGGGTTGGCGAGGAAGCGAGCGCGACCAGTTTCTGCGGCTTCCCTTCAACGATGAAGGTGAAGGTCCCGAGGCGAAAGTACTCCTTCTGCAACCCGCGGCTCGTGGCAACGGTCACCTTGTCCGGGTTGTCGAAGCGCGCGAACGTCGCGGACACACGATACGTGACATCGGGCGCAAACCACTTCAGCCCCGAGAACGCCTTGCTCGAGGCCGAGTCCGGATCGTGCACGATCGCGCCGCCCGCGTCCGCGCGGGCGAACGTCTCGAGGAGGAGAGGGCCGAGGCTGACGATATCGCCTGAGCCCAGCTTCGTCCTCGCGACGAGCGGCGTGCGGATCGCCGTATCGACATCGCCGGTGGCTGACTTGCCGTGAAGCGTCAGTTCCTTGCCGTCATTCACGGGTGTGATCCAGAAGGCACGACCGTCAAAGGCGAGGTCGGCCACGCCCTGCAACGTGGAGAGGGGGCTGAACGTAACGCCGCGGCCGGCGAGCGCGACCCGCCAGGCCTGCCCGGTTTCGAAGTACTGGTAGGCGACGGCGGTGAACGGCGAGAGGCGCGAGTCCTTGAACTCGCGATCGATCTTCCGCTGCGCAGCCCGAACAGCGGCCGGATCGAAATCCTGTCCCGCCGGTCGTCCGACGGACGCAAAGGCCGCCATCACCCCCGCCAGCGCAACAACCAAGCGTGTCATCGTGTGTCTCCCCATCCCTGAACCCTATTCTCACCCCCGCCGATAGACAAGCGCCACCAGCGTCTTGTCATCGCCGCCCATGTTGACGGAAAGGGCATACGGCCGGTCCGTCGGGATCTCGATCTGGTTGCGGTCGGCGCGGCCCGTCAGTTGTTCCCAGATCGTCACCGCCTGGTGGACGCCAGTGGCGCCGGTCGGGTGGCCCCACCCGATCAGCCCGCCGGTGGTGTTGAACGGGACGTGTCCCGCTCGCGCCGTCTGCCCGTCGAGGACGAAGTCCGGTCCCTTCCCGGGATCCGCGAGCCCGATCGCCTCCACGGCGAGGATCCCGGCGATCGTGAAGCAATCGTGCGTCTCGACTGTCGCCAGCCGATCGACGGTGATGCCCGCCGATTCGAGTGCGCACTGCACGGCGCGTCGCGTTGTTTCAAGCCGTGTCGGGTCGGAGGGTGGGCAGGTGAGATCCGCTTCCACCTGTCCGATGCCGACGATCTCAACCGCCGCGCTGGTCGGGATGCCTGCGCGTTTCAGACCGTCCGCCGACGCGATGGCAATCGCCGAAGCGCCGTCCGACACCTTCGAGCAGTCGAAGACGTTGAGGTGATCGACGAACGATCGGGGATCGGGTTCGGCAAGCGCGACCGCGTCGAGATCGGCCGACGTGTTGTGGTACTCCTGCGCCGTCGGACACAGGCGCGCGTTCTCAATCGCATTCCGGTACCACCGCGCCATCGCCTTTCGCGTCCGGTCGCGGCCGTACCTCTCGTAGTAGGCGCCCGCGCGGTCGCTGAACTTGCCCGGGAAGAAATAGGCGTGCCCCGCCTTGCGCTCGCGGCTCCACCCGGCAGTGGCCAGGATGTCGGCGCCGTAGATCGCCTTCACCGTGTTCTGCACCTCGACGCCAATGGCGAGGACCACGTCGGCGGTCTCGGCCAGTACCGACTTGATGCCCGCCGTGAGCGCGAGCGCGCCAGAGCAGCACGCGCCCTCGACCCGCGTGCACGGCTTCCACTGCAGCCCCTCGTCGATGGCCGGAATGAGCGCCGCCAGGTTTCCCTGGCTGTTGAAGCGCGCGGCCATGAAGTTGCCGATCACGCCTTCGTCGATGTTCCCGGCCCCGCCCACCTGCTGCAGGACGCCGCGCCCCGCCTCGCGGATGTAGTCTTCGAGGCCAGGCCTCGATTTTTTCGGGTGGAATTCCTTCCGGCCGGTTCCCATCGACACCGTGTTGTACCCGGCCGTCATGTAGACGTTGCGTCGCAGCTTGTTCATACGCTCATCACGCAAAGAATTCGTTGATCGGGCCGTAGGCGTGGAAGAAGCCCGTCAGGAGCACCTGGTTGACGTCATGGGCGTTGCGCGCCACCTCGTCGCTCACCAGCTTCAGGCCGATGTCCCGCGACCTGGCCCCGTAACGCCGCGCGAGTTCCGCACCGGCGGTGTCCATTGATCTCAACGCGCCGAAGAACTGCGCCAGCAACGTCTCCCTCGCCGGGTCGCGCACGGCCACCTTCCACGGCAGCCCCGGCTCCGGCAGCGGCCCGAGCCTGGCATCGCACGCCGCCTGGAACTCGGTGAAAGCCACGTAGCGCGTCGCGTCGGGATCGTAGATGCCGGACGGCTTGCCCTGCTGGTACTGCAGGAACCCGTCTTTCTGCGATCCGTCGTGATTCTGCCCGCCCCTCACGCCTTGCTCGAGCAGGCGATCGATCAACGGGCTGTGGAGGTTCTCGCCAGGAAGCCGAGGGTTCATCACGGCCAGGATGCACTGGCAGACGTCGAGTCCCACGTAGTCGACGAGCTGGAAGATCCCCATCGGCCGGACCAGGAAATCCTGGCTGACGCGGTTCACGCAGTAGACCGCTTCGACAAACGGCATGCCCGCCCGAAGCCGAGCGGCCTCCTCCACGGCGTGCAGCAGATCGCGCATGAAGTGACCATTGCCGATGAAGCCGGCTCGATCCGCGGAGGGCACGACGATCTTCCGCAGGTTCTTGCAGAGGGCTTCGGCGAAGGCCGCCACTTCGTCCGTCGTCGTGCGGCTCCGGATCAGCTCGACCAGTTTCTGCACGGCCGGCGGGTTGTAGAAGTGAAACCCCATGACGCGGCCGCCGAGGCGGGCCTTTTCGTCGATCTCCTGGATCGGGATGGACGAGGTGTTGGTGAAGACCCAGGGGCCGGCGGGATTGTCGGTGGCGGTGCGCGCGAACAGCTTCAGCTTGAGCCCGAGATCCTCGGGCGCCGCCTCGAAGATGATGTTCGCCTCGGCCGCAACTTCGAGGGTCGTCGTCGGGCGCACGACGTCCAGCACGTCGTTGACGTATTGCCGGACGATGTCGCCGTTGTCTACGAGGTCGGCACGGTCGGCGTAGACCGTGCGGAGGGCGACGATTCTCTTCTCGGCTGCCCTCTGCACCTGCTTGCGCAGGTACTTTACCAGGCCGCCGAGCGCCTGGTGCGACACGTCTACCGCGTGGAGCACACGGTGGCGGGACCCGTTCCCGGGTTTCAGGCCGACATCCGCCATCTCCATGGCGAGGAGGAGCACGATGCCGCTGCCCATTTTGCCGGCGGCGCCAATCACCGCGACGTTCTCGAGCCTCTCTGCGTAGTCCATAGGCCTCCGGCTTGGTGGGGGGCAAGACCTGCCTCCCCGAAATTGAGAGAGAGTGCTAGCACCACTCTACGACAAGGGGACGGAAGGCGCCAAGCGGCGTTATGATGAAATGGATCAGCTGCTCCCTATCGGAGGAAGACGAAGTGAAGAGACTGTTGATTGCCCTCGTCATCGCGCTGCCGCTGGCCTTCGGCGTGACGGCCCTCGCCCAGGCGCCCCAGGAACCGTCCACCGGCGTGCCCGAGCTGGAGACGTTCCACGACGTGATCATGCCGATGTGGCACACGGCCTACCCGGCCAAGGACTACGCCGCTCTCCGCATGATCTCCAAGGACGTCGAGGCCGGCGTCGCGAAGATCGCCGCGGTGAAACTGCCCGGCATCTTCCGCGAGAAGGAAACCGCCTGGGCGAAGGGCATCGCCGATCTGAAGGCTGCCGCCACCGCCTACGCGAAGGCCGCCGCCGGGACCGAGGACAAGGCCCTGCTGCTCGCCGCCGAGAACCTTCACACCGCCTACGAGGCGCAGGGACAGATCATCCGGCCGGTCGTTCCCGAGATGAACGAGTTCCACAAGACGCTCTACGTGGTGCAGCACACCTTCGTCCCCGAAAAGAAGTGGGCCGACGTGTGCAAGATGAGCGGCGAGCTGCAGACCAAGGCGGAAGCGATTGCGAAGGCCACGCTGCCCAAGCGCGTGGAAGAGAAGACCGAGGCGTTCAAGAAGGAGTCGGGACAGCTGGTCGCGGACGCGAAGGCGCTGGTTGCCGCGTGCAAGGTGAACCAGCCGGCCGGGATCGAGAAGGCCACCGTCACGCTGCACTCGCGCTACGAAGGCCTGGGGAAGATCTTCGAATAGGTGGGACCCCAACAGAAACTTGCTTCATTCGTGACGATCTCAGCCCTGGAAGATGTCTAGAGGAGGATTGCTGCCATGTCATCGCTGGTTCCGTGGCTGATCGGACTCGGCCTGATGGCCCTCCTCGTTGTCGTCATCGTCGTCAGCCGCCGCAAGGAACGCGAGCGGACGGAGGCGATGGAGCGCGTGTGCATCGAGATGGGGTTCGTCTTCGAACCTCAGGCCGACATCGATCTGCTCACGTCGCTTGGCGACCTGCCGCTCTACAAGCGCGGCCACTCGAGGCGCGCGAAGAACATGATGACGGGACGCGTGGGCGACGACGCGGTGAAGGTGGTGAACTTTCAGTACACCACGGGCGGCGGCCAGCACCAGCACACGTCCAAGCAGACCGTGGCCGTCTTCCCGCAAGTCACCCGCTCGCTCCCGGACCTCCAGTTGGCTCCGGAGAACGTCTTCCACAAGCTCGGCCAGGTCTTCGGATACCAGGACATCGACTTCGAATCGAACCCAGACTTCTCGAGCCGCTACCTGGTGCGGGGACCGGACGAGACCGCCATCCGGGCGGCACTCTACCCGGAGACCCTCTCGTTCTTCGCCGAGCACGAGGGATGGACGGTCGAAATCCGGTCGGGCACCGTTGGCATCTACCGCGCCGGCCAACGATCCAAACCCGAAGATGTCCGGACATTCCTTGAAGAGGCGCGCGAAGTCCTCAGGAGCCTGCGACGGGGGTAGCTCTGCGCGACCGGCGGTACGTGTCCTGGTTCCCGGTGGATCGCGAACAGCCCTCGCGCTCTCGCCCGACGGACGCGCACTGGCATTCGTGGGCCGTTGTGCGGGCGTTCAGCAGATCTACATTCGGATGCTCGACCGCAGCGAGGCTCGACCGCTCGCCGGGACCAAGGACGCTCAGAACCCCGTGTTCTCCGCGGATCGAGGACCAGCGACGAGTAGCCGCCCGACACCGTTGCCCTCATCTGGAGAAGGGGGCATCCTGCACTCCGAAACCTCCCTTGCGACTTCGCTCCTGCCTTCGTCGGACTGTAAGGCGGGCTTGACTATACGGGCGCGGCGTAATACCGTAGTGGCGTAGCGGTAATACCCTGGAGAATACGACCGTGATCACAATGTCGTTGAAAGTGCCGGAAGTGCTCGAACGGAGACTGGCCCGTCTGGCGGAGAGTCGGGGCGCGAGCCGGTCCGAAGTGATACGGGAGGCGTTGGAGCGATTTCTGAATGAAGCGTCCGCCCATCCCGACTCGTGCCTGGCGCTTGCCTCCGATCTGATTGGTTGTGTCGAAGGGCCCGCGGACCTGTCGCACAACAAGAAGCTCCTCGAGGGGTTTGGCAAGTGAAGAAACGGGTTCTCATGGATACCGGGCCTCTGGTAGCCAGCCTCAACCGTCGGGATCGCTTTCACCTCTGGGCCAAGGCACGGTTGAGTGAACTCGAGCCGCCGATCTACACCTGTGAACCGGTGCTGGCGGAAGTCTGTTTTCTTTTGCGGGATATTCCCGGAGGCGCCGCCGCGGTCCTGAAACTGGCTGAGCGCGGTGTGCTGCAGGTGGCCTTTCAAGTCTCCCCCCATGCCAAGTCGCTAGCCACCCTGATGACGAAGTACGCCAACTTACCTATGTCTTTGGCTGACGCCTGTCTGGTGCGGATGACCGAATTGGACGAAAGCAGTGCGGTCATGACCCTTGACGGCGACTTCCTCGTGTATCGTCGCCACGGCAGGCAGGCCATTCCGGTGTTGATGCCGCCAGAGTTGTCTGCGGCTGGCCGCTAGTTCCTTCCCGCAACCTTCGGGGCCGGCTCACCGCAATCGCAGCGGCTTTCCCGCCCGGAACGACGCGAGGTGACTTGCGAGCTCGGGCACCGCGCCGGCGCCCGGGCCGCCGCGAGGCAGGATCAACTGAGAAGAACTGTCACCTCCGGTGTTTCGCCTCGAGGCCAGGTCTTCCGGCAAATGCGAGGACCACGGCTCCCAGCAGGAGTCCGGCAACCAGCATTCGGCGATTCATGAAGACGCTCCTTCCTATTCCCGGGACACGCGTGGAGACAAGCCCCCGGGACGGGCCGGTCCCCGCACACGCTGCCACTACGGATCAATGAAGGAGGCTCGGGATGGTCGTCGCCGGCGTTCCGACAATCAACTGACAAAAAAACGGCAGGGCACAATGGGCTGTGCCCTGCCATTGAATCCTGGCTCCTGAATTCCGCTTCCTAATTGAACATCGGATCCGGGCTGACCGTCAGCCGCTTAGTGGCCACTTCCTTGCCGTCCACCGTCAACGTCACCTTGTAGACGCCCGCGTCCACCAGGTTCCGTCCGCCACCGCGGCCGCCGGCCGGAGCCTGCGGAGGCTGATCCGGGTTGTTCACGACCGGCGCATCGGGCGCGCCTGGCGCACCGGCTGCCGGCGCGCCGCCACGCTGTCCGCCCGCGCTGCGCTGACCGCCGCCAGCCTGGCCCGCGGCCAACTGGCGGTTCAGGCCCCAGAACACCTTCTGAAGGCCCTTCTTGCTGCTCGGCGTCAGTTCCTGGACCGTGTTGCCCTCGAGATCCTTGATCGTAATCTGCACCTTCTGGGCGTCGCCCTTCAGGTAGTAGTAGAGGGTCGAGCCGACCGGCGGGTTGTCCGCCTTCGCCATCTCGCCCAGCGTGTCGCCGCGCCGCTCGAACCGGTTCCACTTGATGGTGGTCTTCGGCTCGAACAGGTAGGCGTTGGCCTGGAACACCTTGGCCTTGAACTCCTTGATCGGGCCGACGTCTGCCACGTAGAAGCCGCGCCCGTAGGTGCCGATCGCCATCTCGCGGTCGCGTTTCTGGATGACGAGGTCGCGGATGGTCATCGGCGGCATCGAGGTCGAGAATGCCGACCACGTCTTGCCCTGGTCGATCGTCACGAAGATGCCGTTGTCGGTCCCGAGGTACAGGACGTTGGCGTTCTCCGGGTCTTCCTCGACGTCGAAGATCGTGTTGTTCATCCCGCCGGAGATGTTCGTCCAGGTCTTCCCGAGGTCCTTCGTCACGAACAACCAGGTGGTGTCCTCGTTGTGCGTGCGATAGCCGCTGAATGCCGCGTAGGCCGTCTTCTCGTCGAACGCCGAGGCCACGACGCGCTTCACCCACCGGTCGTACGGGATGATGTCGCCCTTCACGCCCGCCTTCGGCTTGCCGGACCCGTCGTAGAACTGGTTCGTGATGTTCACCCACGAGTTGCCGCCGTCCGGTGACATCTGGACGTTCCCGTCGTCGGTCCCGGCCCAGTAGAGGCCCGGTTTCTTCGGCGATTCGGAGAACGAGTAGACGGTGGCCCACTGCAGGTTGGTCTTCTTCGCGAGCGCAAGCTTCTCCTTGTCGGCCTTCGTCAGGTCGGGGCTGATCCTCACGAACGTCCCGGTGTTGCCGTTGCTCATCGACCGCCACACGTACTGGTTGGCGATGTAGACGATGGCCGGGTTATGCGGGGAGAGGACGATTGGCGCGTTCCACTGGTAGCGGAGGGCGGGCTCGCCGGCCGCGACCTGCTCCGGGGTCAAGCGCACGGCGAGCGACTGGACCTCGCCGTTCTTGAGGTTCATCCGGCTGGACCCGCCGAACTGGCTCTCGTAGTACACCCACTCGGGGTTGACCCAGTCGCGGACGACGTAGAACGCGTCGCCGGTCGGCAGGTACTTCCAGTCGGAGCTGAACATGCCGTAGCTGTTGCGGTTCTGCGACGGCCCGAGCCACGCGCCGTTGTCCTGCGTGCCGCCCATGATGTTGTAGGGCTGTTCGTTGTCCACGAACACGTTGTAGAACTGCTGTGCGTTGATGGTGCTGCTCTGCTTCCAGTGCTTGCCACCATCCCAGGTTTCCGACGACCCGCCGTCGTTGCCGCTCAGGATGTGCTGCGAATTGAGCGGGTCCACCCACACCACGCGGTGATCGACGTGCGTCTTGCCGTTGCCGTCCCAACCGGTCGGCTGGAACGTCTTGCCGGAGTCGCGCGACACCGTCGTGTTCGTGTCACCGCAGTACACGACCTTGGCGTCGTTCGAGTCGATGATGATGCGGCCGTAGTAGCCGCCCTCGGTCTGGTTCACCTGCGCGCTGCCGTTCGCATTGGCAGCGGCCGGCGTCGTCGCGGCCTGCCCGCGTGCGCCGCGCGCGCCCTGGGCCGGTGCCGGCGTGGCTGGCTTTGCAGTTGCCGGGGCCTGGGCGGCCTGCGGCCTGGCGTCCTGCACGCTGTCGCTCTGCGCCGCCGCGGCGTCGAGGTCGTCGTCGGCCTCTTCCACCCTGGCCGCGGGCGCGACCGCCGCGGGCAGCTTGTACTCGGTCATCCGCTTCCAGGCCTTGCCCTGATCGTCGGTCCGATACACGACGCCGTTGCGCTCGACGGGCTGGAGGCTCGCCACAGCGCCGGCGTAGAGGACTTCGATGACGCTGCGGTTGACGAGCTGCTGGCGCGCCTTGGCTTCGGTGGAGTCGGCCGCTGCCGCCGGCTTCTTCGTGACCTTCTCGACCTCGGTCAGCATCTTGAGAAGGCTTTCGTTCGTCGGATACAGCTTCCGGGCCGCGGCCATCATCTTGGCGACGTCGGCGCCGCTCTTGCTGATGAAGTCCTTGTCCGCAATGAGGTCATTGAACTTCTTCACGACCTCGGCTTCGTTCGCGCCGGTGACCGGCGTGAACTTCGGAGCAAGGGCCGCCGCTTCCGGGTTGATCTTGTGGGCCTGGAACTGCGCGAACGTGAAGTCGGCCGGGAGAAGCTGCGTGCCGAGGGCGACGCCAAATCCGCCGCGTCCGCCGCCGCCGCGCCCGCCGGCTACCGCCACGCGGAAGTTCGCCACGCCGTCGCGCTCGGGGAACCCGACGATGGTACCCTCATCGACGCGCGCGTAGACGATGCTCGGGTTCTTCTCGTAGATGGCCAGGCCGATGCGGCCGAACGCGACACCCTGCGGGATCCCGTTGGTCAGCTTCGTCCAGGTCTTGCCGCCGTCGGTGGTTTTGTAAAGGTCGTTGCCGAGGTGGCGGTCCATGTAGGTCCAGGCACGACGGAACGTCTTGTAGGCGGCGGCGATGACGATGTTCGAGTTGCGGGGGTCGATGACGAAATCGCCCACGCCACGGTCCTTGGCCACCGACGCGAAGACGTTCGTCCACGTCTTCCCGCCGTCGATGCTCTTGAACAGGCCGCGCTCGCAGTCCATCTCGTTGTCGTAGAGCTTGCCTTCGGCCGCGACGTAGACGATGTCGGGGTTCTTTGGATCCACTTCGATCTTCGGGATGAAGTAGCTCTTGGTCAGGCCGATGTTCGTCCAGGTCTTGCCGGCGTCGGTGGACTTCCACACCCCGTTGCCGTGCGAGCTGGCGCGCGCGTGCATCGGCTCGCCCGTGCCCAGGTAGAGCACATCAGACTTGGAGGGCGCGATGGCCATCCAGCCCATGTTCAGCGAGACGCCTGGCTTGTCGAAGATCGGCTCGAAATGAATGCCGCCGTCGATGGTCTTCCAGACGCCGCCGGTAGCCATGAGGACGTAGTAGGTCTGGCTCTGTCCCCGAGGCACGGCAAAGCCGCTGACGCGGCCGGCGAAGGCCATGGGGCCGACCCAGCGCCAGGAGAACTGGTTGAAATCGTCCGCGGTCACGACCTGGCTCTGGACCTTCTGCGCGTTCTGGGCGTAGCCGAATGCCCCGAGCACGCAGACGAGCACCGCTAAGGCGCTTAGAAACAATAACTTCCGTGATGATCGGAACACTGCTCCTCCTTATGACAAGGCGAGGGACGGATAGAGGCGGCTTGCGAACCGCCCCTGCTCCTGGACGGGGCAACCGAGGCCGACAGCATGGACCCGTCGGGACGTAGCCGCCAGCGGGACCCGCCTGCGGGCAAAATCCAACGGGCAGATCGGCAGCGATCACCTGCTTTTACGCCGGCGGACGCCAGGCCGTTTCAGGGTTGGTTGCTATTTCTTTCGCGAGCCGCTCGCGTGATGATCCGAGTACATCGACTCGATCGTCTGGGCGTACTTGGCCGCAATCGCGGCGCGGATGTTCTTGAGGGTGGGCGTCAACTCGCCGCCCATCTGGCTGAAGCGCTCGGTGAGCAGCGTGAACTTCTTCACCCGCTCGTGTTGCGGGAGCACCGCCTGGCGCTGCTCGATCCGCTGGCCGATGAAATCCACGATCCGGTGGTCCTTCACCATCGCCATGAACGAGTCGTAGGCGATCCCGCGCTCCTTGGCCCACTGCTCGAGCGCTTCGAAGTGCGGCACGACCAGGGCGGCCAGGTGATGGCGCCCGTCACCCACGGCGGCCACCTGCTCGATGTAGTAGTCCTGGCCGATCACCGCCTCGATGCGGCTTGGCGCGATGTTCTTCCCGCCGGACGTGATGATCAGGTCCTTCTTGCGGTCGGTGATCCGGAGGAAGCCGCGCTCGTCGAACGAGCCGATGTCGCCCGTCTTGAACCAGCCGTCCTCGAACGCTTCGGCCGTGTCCTGCGGGCGGCCGAAGTAGCCGCGCATCACGTTGCGCCCGCGCGCAAGGATCTCGCCATCCGGCGCGATCTTCAGCTCGCAGCCGGGAATCACCTTGCCGACGGTGCCGAAGAGAAAATCGCCAGGGCGATTGCACGTCAGCACCGGCGACGTCTCGGTGAGGCCGTATCCCTGGCAGACCAGCAGGCCCGCCGAAAAGAAAAATTCCTCGATCTCCTCGGCGAGCGCCGCGCCGCCGGCCGAGAAGAAGTTCTTCGGCCCCCCCACGATGTCGCGGATCTTGTGGAGGACCAGCTTGTCGGCAATCGCGTGCTGCGCCGCTAGCACCGGGCCGACGCGCTCGCCGCGGTTCCTGGTGTGCGCAAACCGGTTGCCGACGCCCACGGCCCATTCGAACAGCCTGCGCTTGATCCCCGACCCCTGGCTCACCTTGTGGCGCGCGGTCGAGTAGATCTTCTCGTAGAGGCGCGGGACGCTCACCATGCACGTCGGCCGCACCTCCTGCATCGTTTCGATGACTCTCTTCGGGTTTTCGAGGTAGAAGTTCTGCGCTCCTTTGTTGAGGATGTAGAACGTCCATGCGCGTTCATAGGCGTGGCTCAAAGGAAGGAAGCAGAGCGACCGATCGCGCTCGGTGACCTGAAAATAGGTGTCGAGCCCCTCGAACTGGGTGACGAGGTTTTCGAAGGTCAGCACGACGCCCTTCGGTTCGCCCGTCGTTCCCGACGTGTAGATGATCGTCGCCACGTCGTCGAGCCTGGCGGCGTCGGCGCGCGCCGCCAGTTTCGGTGAAACCGGGTGCGCCAGCGGCACGGAGAGCGAGCACGAATCGGTGAGGTCGAGGGCGATGCCGGCGTCGAAGGCGACAATACGAGTGAGCGGGCCAGACGGCCCGCGCACTCCGGAGAGATTCGCGTACTGACCGGGGCCGCCAACGAAGGCAATCGTCGCCCCGGCGTCACGCACGATGTGCTCGGCCTGGTCGGGGGTGTTGGTGGCGTAGATCGGAACGGTCACGGCGCCGGCCGCCATAACCGCGAGGTCCGCGATTGACCACCACGGCGTGTTCGGCCCGAAGAGCGCCACCCGGTCGCCGGGGGCCACCCCGGTGTCGATCAACCAGGAGGCGATGGCGTCGATCTTCCGACCCATCTCCCCGTAGGTGATGCCCTGCCACTCGGCGCCGACTTTGTGCCGCATCGCCACGCCGTTGGGAGTGGCGGCAATCTGCCGGCGAATCAACTTCACCAAGTGGTCGTAGGTCACGGTCGTCGTCCCCGGTTCACGAGCGGGTCAATTGTAGCCGAATCCGGTCGGTATTACTCAACGGTCGCGCGCGCCCCCGCCCGTCCCGCCGGCCAATGGACGGGGTCGGATTCGCTCCGGGCGGGGGGGTGGGTGGCGCGCATCACGCGCAAATAGGGGACTACGACATCCTGGCCCAGCGGATGAGCGTGCCGAACGACGGCGGCTTGCCGTACATCAGCATCCCCACGCGGAAGACCTTGGCCGCGAACCACAACGAGGCGTAGGCGCCGGCGGCCCCGACGGCGATCGACAGCCAGGCCTGCCACATCGGCGGCGGCGATTGGGACGTCATCCTCAGCAGCATGACGAAGTTGCCGAGAGGCGGCACGAAGGAGAGGACGATCGCGAGCATCGAGTTGGGCTCGCGGCTGATCGGCAGCCACAGGATCCAGGGGATCATCAGGACCATAATGATCGGCATCTGCAGCGACTGCGCCTCGCGCATCTCGTTGACCGCCGATCCGACCGCCGCCATGAGCGAGGCGAACGTGAAGTACGCCAGCACGTAGAAGATCAACAGGAACACGAGCAGGAGCGGATCGATCAGGCCGAGCGTGGCGAACGACACCAGCGCGATCACGCCAAGGCCCGCGTAGAGCGCCAGCACGAGCAACCCCACCGCCATCTGCCCCAGGATCTTGCCCGTCATCAGCTCCATCGCCGAGACCGCGGACAGCAGGACCTCGACGACGCGGTTCGATTTCTCCTCGACCGTCGATGTCAACAGGTACTGGCCGCTCGTCAGGACCGACATCAGGAGCAGGATCATGAACGCCATGGGCAGCAGCATGTTGAGTACGCTGTTGGTCGTGCGTTCCCCCTCGGCCGTCACCGTGCGCGATCCTGGCCGCTGGACCGACGTCAGGTTCCTGATCCGCACGGGATCGAGGCCCGATTCCCGCAGCCGGGCCGCGACGATCGCGTCGCGCATCCCCGAATGGAGGTCGTCCACGAGGCGGTCGTCCAGCTTGTTCCGGACGAACAACTCGTAGCTGCCGAACGTGTCGGTGCCCTCGGCCGGTCGCACGGCATCCGGCTGCACGACGATGACCGCGAGTCGCGGGGCCGGCCCGCTCCCGGGTTTTGGCAGCGCCATCTTCAGGGCCTCTTTCTCCGGCTCCACCCTGGTTCCGCCCGGCAACGGCAGCACCTGCAACCTGGGCACCTCGCCGAGCGCGGTGTCGATCGACTGCCTGATCGCAGCCTCGCCGCTCGGTAAAGCCGCCGCCTGGCGACGGAACACCGACGGTGCCGCGTTCTCGATATCCCGTTTCGTCTTTTCCCGCCGCTCGGCGAAGCGCTCGGGCGTGAGATGCGCCGCCAGCGGCTCGGCGACCACACCGGTCGGGTCGATGATGACAACCTGCCCTTCGACCTTCGGCGGCGCCTTCGTCAGGTAGCGCGGCATCAGGAAGAAGACCAGGCCGAGCAGCAGCGGCGTGACGAGAATGCCGAAGACGAATCCCTTGGTGGTGACCGTGGACGTGAACTCGCGCCCCGCGACGTAGAGCATCTTCTTCATCGCCGCCCCTCCTGCCCGCCGTCCCGCAGCGCCGCCCGCAGCCGCGCATCGTCATCCAAAGCCGTCGACGCGTCTCCCGACACGATGCTGACGAACACGTCCTCCAGCGTGGGCCGGCGGATCTCCACCCGCGACGGCGTCACCGCCATGACCAGCGCCGGAATGACGCTTGCGGCATGCGCCTGCCCGTCGAGCGCTACGTCCCAGGCCGAGCCGTCCGGCGTGACCGCGCGGACGCCCGGGACGGCACGGAGTTTCGCGATGTCGCTGTCGGGATCGAGCGGCACGAAGAGGATCCGGTGCGGGTCGAACGTCTCCCGAATACCCGCCATGGTTTGATCCAGCACCTTCTCGCCGCGGTGAATCATGACGACGTGATCGCACAACTGCTCGGCGTGCGTCATGATGTGTGTCGAGAAGAGGACCGTGGCGCCGCGGCGGTGCTCTTCCAGGACGAGGTCGCGCATCAACCGCTGGTTTACGGGGTCCAACCCGCCGAACGGCTCGTCGAGGATCAGCAGGTCGGGGCGATGGATGACCGCGGCCACGAACTGCACCTTCTGCTGCATCCCCTTCGACAGGTCCTCGCACCGCTTCTGCTCGCAGTCGGCCAGGTCCACGCGACCCAGCCACTCCTTGACGCGCTGGCTCACGTTCCCGTCGAGGCCCTTCAGGCGCGCCATGTAGACGAGGAACTCGCCCACACGCATCTTCTTGTAGAGACCCCGCTCCTCGGGCAGGTAGCCGATCCGGTCCTTCGCCTCGAGCGCCGACGGGCGGCCGAGCACGGTCAGTTCCCCATGGTCCGGAAAGAGGATCGACAGGATCATCCGGATCATCGTCGTCTTGCCGGCGCCGTTGGGACCAATGACCCCGTAGAGCGCCCCCTCGGGCACGGTCAGGTCGAGGTCGCGAACGGCGACCGTCTCACCAAAGGTCTTCTTCAGGTTCTTCAAAACGATGGCATAGCCCATGAGGCACTCCGGACAGGGTCGCGTTGAATGCCCTTCAACGGGATTCGCGAGTCGGCGATCAGGATGGAGGATGATACACCCAGCGCAACGTGCCATTCGACCGACGGCGTGGCACGCTACTGCACCCCCCGCAGCACCTCGACCTGCACGCCGACGCGACCCGGCCCGGCATAGGGCCGGATCGAGAACGCACGCGAGCGCTCCCGCCCGCCCAGGCGCTCCGTCGTCCTGATGCCTGCGCGCCCGCAGATGACGCCGATGGCCGCACCGGCGACCACGTCGCTCGGCCAGTGCTGGCCTTGTTCGATGCGCGAGAGGGCCACGAGACCGGCGAGGCCGTAGAACGGCGCTCCCCACTTCCACCCATAGTAGTGCGAGACGACCGTGGCGAGCGTGAAGGTGCTAGCCGAATGCCCGGAGGGGAACGACCACCGGTCCGACCGATCCGGCCGCTGGCGCCCGACGGCCAACTTCGTCGTCTGGACGATGACGGTCTCGAGGATGACCGCCTGGTCGAACGCGAACGCGAGCCCCCGAAATCGCCGGCTGGTCGTGAAACGCGAGGCGATCGCCAGGCCGCCGGTCGTGGCGATCATCGCAACCGTCCCGCCCGCCACGTTGCCCGCCTCGCCAAACGAGTTGGATGTATCACGAATCCGGGCACTGATGTCCAGGTCGAACGGCCCGATGGCGGCCGCGCCAACGGCCCCGACCATGAGCGGCGCCAACGAGTCAGGCGTGAACAGGCTGCGGCCGAATGTCCTGAGCAGCCCGCGCCCGAATTCACGGAACGACGGTGGCTCGGGCGGTTCAACCGGCGCGTGGGTGTCGGCTCGGGCAACCGTTGCCGGTGTCTCGCCGCCCGGCCGCACCGGCTGACCCCGTTCGACCTGAGCGAAGGACGGCACCTGGCCGGCTACGCTCAAGACCAGGAGCACCACCAGGGAACAGCCGGCCTGTCGACGACCATCCATTCTCATACCCCAGCCATAGTCGCAGCCCGCGGCAACAGCACCGTGAACGTCGAGCCCTTCCCTACGGTGCTCTCGACAAGGACGCACCCGCCCATGTCGGTGACGATGCCGTGGACGAGGGCCGGCCTGTGCCCCTCTTGAAGACCAGGCTGCAGCACGTGAGGGCGCCCTCGGCCTTCGCCAACTCGGACAGATCAACGGGCACGACGCGCAACCCGCGGTGCTCCAACAGCGCGCGGGTCCGAGGATACGCCGGACTATAGAGGATCCGGTCGCCGAGCAGGAGCGCATTTGCCGCAAAAGGCTCGCCGGGATCGACGACAACGGGGTCGAGCGACGCGAAGACCAGGGCGTCAACCCACGCGGGGTTGACGAGCACCGCCGCAGGCGAGACCAGCGTGGCCGCCGATTTCAAGTGCAGGCAGCCGTTCACCTGGACGGGCCGGACCTCGTACCCGTACGGTGAAAGCCGCTCCTCGAGCTGCCGGGCTCCCTCGACGTTCGACCGCGCGCCCACACCGACGTAGACGGTTCGTCCCGCGACCAGCACATCGCCGCCGTCGAGCGTTCCCGGAGCGTCGATCGTCTCCACCCGTCGAAACGCCCGGAGGGCGGCCGCAACGGCCGCCGTTTCCGGTCGCCGCGAGGCGGCACCTGGCCGGGTTACGACCGCGACTTCGTCGCACACGACGGCAGTGTCCTCGATGAACACCGAGTCGGGGAGATCAGGTTCTGGCGCGGCGTGCGCGATGGAACAGCCCGCCTCTCGCAGCGCCGCCTCGTACTGTTCGTGCTGGCGCACCGCGAGCGCCACGTCAATTGGGGCGCGCGATACGTGCGTCAGCTCGCAGCGGTTGATGGAGGGCGCAACCGCCCTCGTGAGAGCAATCAGCATGAAGATGTCTACTTGCCCGCATTCCGGACGAAGCGATCGAGGAACTGCTCCATCCGGTCGAACGTGTACAGCCAGCGCTTGTGAATCAGCGACTCGTGCACATCGTCGGGGAACACGATCAGCTCGTGGTAGATGTTGCGCGCGCGCAGCAACTGCACCAGGCCGGTCGTCTGCGTGAAGGCCACGTTGCGATCGTCGTCGCCGTGAACGAGCAGCACGGGCGATTTCCATGTGTCGATGGCCGAGACCGACGAGGACTTGTAGGCGACGCTCTCGGGATCCAGCGTGTTCGTGTAGAGATGCACGCCCGCGAAATCGACACCGGCGACGAAGATGTCCGAGTTGCGGGCAAGCGCCTGCGATGTCAGGAGACCGCCGTAGGACAGGCCCCATATTCCAACGCGCTTCGGGTCGACGTCGGCGCGGCCCTGCAGGTACTTCGCGCCGGCCACCACGTCCTGGTACTCCGAGTTGCCCCGCTGCCCGGTGTTCGCCGCTGTGCGGAACGCCTTGCCGTAGCCGACGCCGCTTCGGTAGTTGACCGAGAGCACCACGTAGCCCTGCGCCGTCAGCCACTGATTCATCGCATAGGCCATGTGGTAGAACCACATGTAGTGATAGCCGAGCAGCATCTGGCGCACGGGGCCGCCGTGCACGAAGATCAGCGCCGGCCGTCGTTCACCCGGCTTGATGTCCTTCGGCAGGAACAGCTGGTTGTGAATGTCGAGACCGTCGGCCGCCTTCGTCATCACGTTCTCGGGGACGACGAGCTGCGCGAGGGGGTACTCCTTCGGCAATGTCGGGTAGACGATCTTCGGCGTCCCGCCGGCGGCCGGCACCAGGCCGATCGACTGCGGACGCCTGGCATCCGCGCTCAGCATCGCCACGTGCTTGCCTGATGCGAGCGGCACCGGGTAGGTCTCGATGCCGTCGCCCTTCGTCAACTGTACCGGCTCGCCGCCCGACGAGGGGACCTTCCAGACGTGCCGCCGCTCGATGTCACCCAGGTTGTTGCAGTAGAAGAGCGTGCGGCCGTCGGGGGAGAGGGAGGTGAACGCCGCGCTCTCGATGAACCCGTCGTTGGGGGTGATCGCGAGAGGCGCGGAGGTCTTGCCGTCCACCGGCACCGCGTAGAAGCGCAGCCACTCTTCGGGATCCGCCGTGAGCAGCACCGCGTCCCCGGCCCATTGAATCCCGTTCACGGTGCCGAAGATCTTGTCGTCAGGCGCGTTGTGCCAGAACTCGTGCGCCTCACCCGTCGTCACGTCCGCGATCCAGAACGAGAGCCGGTAGCCGCCGGGGAAGCTGGATGAGTAGAGGCCCGGCACCTGCGCGAGCGGCCCGACAGGAGTGGCTCCGCGCTCCCCGCCCCGTTGACCGCCCGCCGCCGCCGCGCTGCCTCCCCGTTGTCCTGCGCCCTGCCCGCGCGCGCCTGCCTGTGCGGCGTTGAATGCCGGCCCTGGAGGATTGCCGATCCCGCCCGTCCCCGCCTGCGCCTGCTGTCCGAACGGCAGGCCCGGACGCCGGATGAACGCGATCCGCTTGCTGTCGGCCGCCCAGGTCGGGCTGGTGTCGCGGTCGACGCCGGGCGAGAGGAAGGTGACGGTGCGCTTGCGGACGTGGTAGATGCCGATGAAGCTGTGGTCGGAACGATCGCTGACAAACGCCAGCTTCGCGCCGTCGGGCGACCACCGCGGGTTGCTGTTGTTGCCGAGCGCCTTGATCAGCGGTTTCTCGCCCTTCTCAACCGGCGTCGCTGCCGCTCCGCGGTTCACGGCGTACGCGTAGATCTGGCCGTCCCTCACGAAGGCGACGAAGCGCCCGTCAGGCGACAGAACCGGATTGGTCACCTCGCCGAGCTTCCACGCCGGGCCGCCGACGGTCCGCACCGCCCAGACTATCCGCTCTGGACCGTTGGGATCGCTGGTCGGATTGGCCGCCCATCCGTCCCGATTCAGTGTGTGGCCGCGCACGAACACCACCACCGAGCCGTCATCCGAAATCGAGGGGTCCGAGACATCCACGCCGTTGTCCTCGAGGAACGAGGTCAGGCGGACGGGGCGGAAGTCGGGGGCCGCAGCCGTGTAGACGTTGCGCTTGCCAGCCTCCAGCACGACCCACGCGAGCCGGTCGGCCTTCTTCGCCGAGACCAGCGCCGAGGGATAGCCAGGGCTCAGGAACTGCGCCATCGTCGGCGGCTTCTGCGCCAGAGCGATGGGCGCGAGGATCAGGCTGGCGACGACCGCGATGATCGCGGGCAGCAGTCGGTGAAATCGCGACACGTGCTCCTCCAGGGAAAAGGGACCCCATGTGCCGGGGTGCGGAGAGGGTAGCACCACGTGCGGTCGAGGACAAACGGTCGTTGGGGCGCCAGGGCGGTCGTCAAGGCGATCGATCGTTGGGGCAACGTTGACCTCCGTCGCCGGCCGCAACGCCCGGGTCCGCGATCGGGAGCGACCTCGGCGACCAGCACCGAGGCAGCCGCGCCGCCGGTCACGCCAAGAGAGGCCGGGGGCGTCTTGCCATTCATGACGTGAATGATTATCATTCATGGCGTGAATAACCTACAACGGCTCGCCAGCGCCGCCCTGAACCGTGCGGCTGCCGTGATGCCGGTGGTGGCCGTCACGGGACCGCGTCAGGTGGGCAAGAGCACGTTCGTGCGAGACCTGCGGCCATCCGGCGACCGCCGCTACTTCACGCTCGACGATCTCGACGTCCTCGGGCAGGCGCGAACCGACCCGGACGCGCTCGTCAACCGCGCGCCCTGGATCACGCTGGACGAGGTGCAGCGCGCCCCGGACCTCCTGCTCGCGGTGAAACGGAAGGTGGACCGGCAGCGTCGTCCCGGGCAGACGTTTCTCACCGGATCGGCGAACCTCCTGCTGTACCGCCATGTGTCGGAGTCTCTGGCTGGCCGGGCCGCGCATCTCACCCTCTGGCCGATGACCCGGCGCGAGCAACTCGGCCTGGCACGCGCGGGGATCTGGAGCGAACTGTTCGAGACCAAGGACCGCGACTGGCCGGATCTCGTGGCCAGCCAGGACGTGCCGCAGGAGGACTGGCGGCGGCTGGCGCGCCGTGGCGGCTATCCGGTGCCCGCGGTCCACCTGCACGACGACCGATCCCGGATCGTCTGGTTCTCGGGCTACACGCGCACCTATCTCGAACGGGACCTCCAGGAGTTGTCGTCGATTGCGGGGATCCCCGACCTGAGGCGGCTGATGCGCGCGCTCTGCCTGCGGATGGGACAACTGCTCAACCAGAGCGAAATTGGCCGCGACCTCGCGATGCCGCAGCCGACGATCCACCGCTGGTTGAACTTGTTCGAGACGTCGTATCAACTGGTGAGGCTGCCAGCCTACGCGGTGAACCGCACGAAGCGGCTGATCAAGAGCCCGAAGGTCTACTGGGGCGACACGGGACTGGCTCTGCACCTCGCTGGCGACATCGAGCCAGGCGGCTCGGCTCTCGAGAACCTCGTCCTCACGGATCTGCTGGCTTGGCGTGACGCCTCCCCGACGGGCGCCGACGTGATGTACTGGCGTGCGACGACGGGAGAGGAAGTCGACTTCGTGATCGAATCGGGCGGAACACTCCTGCCGATCGAGGTCAAGGCGACCTCGCGACCCCGCGTGCGCGACGGCGCCCACATTCAGACCTTCCGTCGCGAGTACGGTCGGGCCGCCCGGGCAGGCCTCGTCCTGCACACCGGGTCCCAGATCGAGTGGCTCGCGCCCGACGTGCTGGCCGCGCCGTGGTGGCGTGTGCTCTGAGTTCTCCAGCGCGGTGTCGAGCACCGACGAGGTAACGATCTGATCACCGCGTTCGCACCCGGACGACGCTGCGTAGCGAAGGTCCTGGCGGAGAATGTCGAGGTGCACGGCCGCCGCGCTGCCAAGCGTCTCGAGGACCGTCTCGATCCAGAGCCAGACACCAAGGCCAACCCTGATGTGTTGTGGCGTCGCATGCGAAAGATGGCCGCGAGTTCATCGCTGTACTCTGCGCGGAACGACGCCGGGAACAGGTGCAGGAGCGCGCGGTACGCGGTCATCATAGCGCGATCTTCACGACCACCTTCCGGACCTCGCCGGGGACGCCTGCGTCGATGCCGGGCATGTGGGCGTCGCCGGGCCACAGGATGATGAACTGCCCGGCCGACAGCGTGAGGAAGTCCCCGGGTCCCGACAGCCAGGTGATGTCTTTCTCGGGGTCGTACTCCCCGGCCTGCAAGCGGTCGAGCGGCGAGCAGCCGATTCGCTCCACGCCCGACACGACGAACTGGAGGTCGAGGTAGCGCCGATGCGCTTCCCATTTGCCCTGGGATGGAGGCTTGGGCACGTAGTCGCTGACCAACACGAATAGCGCCTGGCCGTCCAGTTCGTGCCTCCCGGTTGTCAGGCCCTTCAGATCCGTCTCGGCCAGGAACTGCAGGCCGCGCGCGATGCGCGGGCCGAGGGCTGCGTAGATGCTGGCGTTGGCCAGCACATCAGTCACCATGTTGTTCCTCTCCTCATCTCTCCCATTTCGCGGCGAGCGTCGCGTAGAACTCTTTCAACACCGCGAACGCCTTCTTCCGCTCTCCGCGGTCCGACACCAGTCCCTTGCGGTTGTAGTTGTCCTGGATTCCCGGCAACACCCGCCTGGGCGAGCGGAAGTCGTTGAGGATCCACGGGCTCGTGCCGCGGAGGAAATCGATTTTCTGCAGCATCACGATCTGGTGACGGTAGATGTTCTCCTGGTATTCCTCGGTCCAGCGCGCGTCGACGCTGCCGTGCAGGCCCGCGCGGGCATCCCCGCCAAACTCGCTCATCACGAGCGGCTTGTCGTAGACGGTCTTCCAGGAAATCGCGTCGGCGTCCTCGGGGGTCCGCTCGTACCAGCCGACGTACTCGTTGCACCCGAGGACGTCCAGTTCCTTGCCGAGCGGGTCGTCGATCATCTTCACGTTCGGCTCGGCGTAGTGCGTTTCGAGCGCTGCGGTCACCGGCCGGCTCTGATCGAGCTGATGCGCGGTCTTCACCAGCTCGGTCATGAACGTCAGGCGAGCGGGGATCACCGGCGTCTCGTTGCCCACAGACCACAGCACCACCGACGCGCGGTTCTTGTCGCGCCGGATCATCTCGGCCAGTTGTCGCTTCGCGTTGGCGAGCGTCGCCGGGTTCTCCCAGTCAATCGTCCAGTAGACGGGGATCTCGGACCAGAGGAAGAGCCCCGTTCGATCGGCGACGCGCGACATGTTGCGGTTGTGCGGATAGTGCGCGAGCCGCGCGAAATTTCCGTTCAGCTCCTTCACCCACCCGAGCAGCGTTGTCGCGTCGGCCTCGCTGTGCGCGCGGCCGGGCCGCGCGGGCGCCTCCTCGTGCATGCAGATGCCGCGCAGGAAGACCGACGTGCCGTTCACGAGGATGTCGCGCCCCCGCACCTCGATCGTGCGGAAGCCAATCGTGTCGCGACCACCTCGCCGCCGGCCTCCAGTTCCACGTCGTACAACTTCGGCTGCCCGGGCGACCACAACTTCAGCCCCGGCGCCGTGAAGTGAACAGCGGCCCGCCCGGAGGCATCCGTCTGCAGCCTCTGTTCGAGCTTCAACTCGGGAATGCGGACGGTGACCGGGAGAGTTCCGCCGCTCACCTGCACCCAGCCATCGACGACGCCGCTGGCGCCCTTCGGGGCCTGGAGGAAGTAGTCCTCGAGAAAGGCGTTCGGCACTTCGACCAGCTCCACGTCACGCGTCAGGCCGCCGTAGTTCCACCAGTCGGTCATGTCGGTGGGCACCGCATCGCGCCGCCGCTGGTTGTTCACGTAGATGACGACGAAGTTGTCGCCGTCCTTCACCTGGCTGGTCACCTCGCAGTTGAAGGAGGTGAATCCGCCCTCGTGCTCGCACGCCGGCGCGCCGTTCACGTAGAGTCGCGACAGGTAGTTCGCCGCGCCGACGTACAGGAACACGCGCGAACCCGCGGGTTTGCGGTAGGTGAAGGCGCGCTGGTACCAGACTGTGCCTTCGTAGTAGAACAGCTCCTTCTTCTGGCTGTTCCAGTCGCCCGGCACCTGGATCGTGTCCGACTTGTCGAAGTCGTACTCCACCAGGTCACGCGGAGTCTTCGGCTTCTCATTCTGGAAGAAGCCGTCCTTGCGCGGCTGGTGGCGGTAATCGTAGTAGCCGTTGTCGTAGGGATCGACGATGTAGTGCCACGTGCCGTTGAGGCTGATGGTCTTGCGATGCTCGACGTTTGCGATCAGGCCCGACGGCTGGGACATTGTCGGCGTGTCCGCCGCGCGACCGGCGGAGGACAGGAAGACCGGCACGGCGAGAAGGACAAGTGCGAACATGCGACGCATATGCTTCCTCCAGCCTCTAGACCCGAGGCTCACTTGAGTTGACGCTCCGGGCGGGTCCTGTCACCGGGATCCCCCAGCCGTCCTCGCGCGAAGTGCGCAGGTCACGGGAGACGCGCTCCGGGCGGCTGGGGGGGCCCGCCCGGCGCCACCCGCCATTTTGGGGCATCACAATGGGCCAAACAGTTCTTCTTCAACTCAAGTGAACCCCGAGATAGTCACGTCATCGGGCTCGGACGACGATGGCATCGCTGACCTTGCGCGGGCCGGTGGCGTCCGACGGATGATTGACCACCACGCCCCGCACCACCATCGTCGTCGATCCTCCGCCATCGAGATTGAGCGCGTCAACGAGACTGACACGCGTGACGAGATTCTGCAGTTCCGCGAAGCTCATGCCGAGCTGAGCGCCTTGTCGCGGCCATCCACGGCGATCAGCCAGATGCGCCCGTCGCCCGAAGTGCCGATCACCGTGCGTGGGTGACGCTCGGTGGCGTTGATGGCGGCCGTCGCCTCGGATCGACACGCCATGTCCGGCACGGTCTCCAACCCGAGCACCGTGTCTTGCGCGAGGACCAGCCTGAGATCCACGCGGCCAGGATTGAGACGAAGCAGTTGCATCGCGACGACGCCCGGCGGCGAGAGCAGCGCCTGGTCTGAGAGTCGGTACAGCTCGACGCCTGGCGCGATGATCTCCGGCTGGCCGAGCGAGGAGAGGTCGGGAGGGGCAGCGCGAAGGACCGCGATCGCGGCAAAGAGAGCCAGCACGACCGAGACGAGCCTTTGCCGCCTGCCTGCCCTCTGTCCCATCCCGCCGTTCATGACACTGCCTCCGGGGCCGCCGCCGTTCTCTGTGCACGCGCACGTGGAAGACGCTGGACCGGGATGCTACCGCGGATTCACTTCTTCGGGAATCCAATCGTCTGCGCGAGGATGATCTTCTGATCGGCGCGCAAGTTCAGGACCTTCGCGAGGGCGGTGCGGTCGATCAGCCCGCGCACGACGACGGCGAGTCCTTCCGAGGCGCAGAACAGGTAGGCGTTCTCGGCGACGAAGCCGGCATCCGCCGGCGGGAAGAGCTCTCGCTCTTCCGGAGGAGCCTGGCCTGTCCGCGCGTAGTCCGCCACGTACACGAGATTCACAGGTGCCGTGGCCACATACGCCTGCGTCCCCGTGACCGCGCGATGGTCCCCCGCGACGACCGGTTTCAGCGCGTGACTCTTCGCATCGTAAAGGTAGGCGCCCTCCGGTAGCACGACATAGATGTCGATCTCCTGCCAGTTGCGGGCCGACGGAGCCGTGCGCCGCCCGTCGGGACGATTGACGCCAAACGCGGCCCACAGCAGGTTTGACAGCACCTGTTGCGGAAGCGCGTCAGGGCTGAAGACGCGGGCCGACTGGCGCGACTTCAGGACGTCCATCAGCGGCTTGCCACCTTCGGTTCGGGGCGCGGGGAGCTGAACCGATTTCAGGTTTTGCGCCGCGGCGACGCAGGGCACGAGCGACATGACGATAACGGCAGCGGTCGCGGCGAATGAACGGTATGTCGAGCGCATGAATCCCTCCGTGGGCGAATACTACCCGCAATTCGACTCCGGTGCAGTTACCAGTGGTCGTCATCGTCGGCCCAGGCGAGATGACGAAGGCCCGCGATGACCTCTCGCAGATCAACATGAAGCTGCTGCGCGCAGCCCTCGACGAAGGCCTTGGCCGCGACTACGAATACCAGGACTACGTCCGCTGGGTCGGTGAAACCGAGAGGAACTTCTTCGCGGTGATGCGGTGCCGGTCGACTGAGCCGAATCCAAGCGCCCAGCGTGCGGCGCTCTCCGCCGACCGGGTGACCACTCGCGCGGCCATGCTCCGATACGTCACGCTGGTCGACGGCGAGAAGGAGTTGCTCGATGTCGTCGACCGGTCGATCCGCGAGCGGAGTGTTGCTCCTCTCGTGGCGTACCGGGCCGCCCTCGCTCCCGGCCAGGACCCGAAGCTGACGGCGACAGTGGAAAAGGTGGCCACGCTGATCGGTGTGCCCGCGCCGCCAGCCGAGATGACTGCACCGGCATCCATCGCCGTGATTACCGGTCCCTCCGGCAAGACGATCCGGCCGCCGCACTCTGGTCGGGCAGGCCAGCGATGGACATCGCCGACCGACGGCCGCGTCATGGCGTGGGCGCCGTCGGGCACCTTTGAAATGGGTCAGCGCCTCCCGCCGCCGGACCCGAAAAAGAAGCCGGCCCCGCCCAAGAACGAGATGCCCCCTCACCCCCAGAAGATCGCGCGCGCTTTCTGGATCGACGCCGCAGTGGTCACCAACGCCGAGTATCGCCGCTTCCTGCAGGCGCGGCCCGAGTGGCAGCGCGGCTCCCTGGAGCGGCGCCGATACGTCGCAGCAAACTACCTGTCGGGCTGGCAGGGCGCCGAGTACCCATCCGACACCGGCGACAAGGCGGTGAGCGTCAGCTGGTTTGCCGCCCGAGCCTACTGCACGTGGGCGGGCAAGCGGTTGCCGACCGAGGCAGAGTGGGAGTACTCGGCCCAGGCTGGGACATCCGTTTCTCCGGCGCCTGGCGCGCCGGCGCCGGAACGCAACCAGACCCTGCCGGGTGTGGCTAACGCTTGGGGCATGGCGGGTCTGTTCGGCGGCCGTGAATGGACGTCGAGCACGTCGAAACCGTATCCCTACCGCTCCGACGATGGCCGCGAGGACGCCGAGGTCCGTGGCGCCCGCGTGCTTCGCTGGCTGACCGTCGATGATATTGTCCTGGCCGAGCGCTTTCCTGAACATGCGCACGGCCGCCTCGTGCTGGCGCAGGCGCAGCAGCGCGAAGGCCTCCTCCATTTCCGGGCTCAACGGCTCGGTCGAAGGCGTGTCGACATCGGCCTCGCCGTCGGCGGATGGCGGCGCGGCAACCGGCAGCGTCCGCGCAGCGGACACGACGGCAAACTCCACGACCTTCGTGCCCCGCTCGCCGGTCAGGCGATTGAGGACGTCTACGCGGAGCGTGTAAGGACCGGGCGCGGCGCGCGCCGGCAGCGCGAACTCCCGCCACGCGCCCCAGTTGGCCGACCGCGTGGGCTCGTTGAACTCGGCGGTCGAATCGTAGACGCTCTTGCCGTCGCCGGCCGACGCCTGGAAGCGGAAGGTCATGTCCACGCGCCCCGTGCGGACCGTGCCGAACGTCTCGGCGTAGACCCACACGCGGTCGCCGGGCAGGAATTCCGACTTGACCACGTAGTTGCCCCACGACCGCACTTCGGACGCCGTCGTCACCCGGCCGAAGCGCACGGCGCCGGCGGCCTGGTCGGACAGTGCGGCGGCCCGAGTGGCTGCGGTCATCGAGGTCGCGTCGTCGAGAAGAGAGGGAACGAGGAGGACGAAGGCCGCCAGGAGGGCCAGAGATCCTGTCCGGTGCATCACACACCTCCGAGTCAGGGTGACGCGCCGAGGATAGCCGAACGAACCCGGGGGATCGGCCGCGACAGCGCTCTCCCGGCCGTCACCCGTCGCTTTCCGCTGGACCCCCACGTCAAAGGCCGACCGCTACGCTCGTCACGAACGGCCCAGCCAGCGCAAAACAGCTGTGTCCAGGTAGACGAGCATCGGCGACACCCACGCCACGCTTCTCGGCGAGTTCTCAGAGAAGATCTCCCGAGAATCAGGACAGTGCCGCAACCCGCTCGGGTGCTGCACCACGCGCGTCGACAGAAGCGCATGGTTCGACCGTCAACGTCCATGTCAAGCGGGTCTGCGGCCCAAGCGTTCGGAGATCCAGACCTTGATGATGGACTGGCGGGTCACACCCAGCCGGCCGGCCTCTTTGTCCAGGCTGTGGATCATCCAGGTCGGGAAGTCGACATTCACGCGCTTGGGCGTCTGGTTGGTCCTCTTCGCGCGGGATAGGTCGAGAAACTCGGAAATGTCGCCCCCGGCGTCAAACAGTTTGTCCAGTGCTTTAGCTTTCATACAACGCTCTCTCCTGACCTCGCGATCGCCGGACAGAGATGATGCGAATGCGCACCTGCCGGCATGTGATGATCGCCGACCAGTGCTTCCCGCCGATTCGCCCCATGACGAGCGTCCGGGGCTCATCGTCGAGCTCGAGCGGAATCTCTAGCAGATCGGGATCATCCCAAAGGGCTTGAGCCTCAATGAAGTCGATGCCGTGTTTCGTCTTATTGACTTGGCTCTTTCGTTCGTCGAATTCAAAGTCCATGCTGGTATGAATACTATACCGTAAATATATATTCTGGTGCACGGGATGGTGGTGGACGGGATGGTGGTGGAACGATACATCGCTGGGTGAGGCTTCAATTGTGGCCCGGAGCCGAACCGGAACACGACTCCGGCCGAGATCACCAGTTCACTTGGACTCGGTGACGCGAAAGGCGTTCAACCCGCTACCGGTCGCCACGACAAGAAGCGGCCCCTCCGGGCTGAGGTCATGTCAGTCATTCCGCCCGCATCACCGTCACCGGGTCCACCTTCGTCGCCTGCCTGGCAGGCAGATAGCTGGCCACGAGCGTCGACGCGATCAGCAGCAGGGACACGCCGGAGAGCACTGCCGGGTCCACGGGACGCACGCCGTAGAGCAGACTCGCCCAGACCCGGTTCATCGCCAGCGGCACCCAGATGTCGTACGCCTCCGACGTCGTGTGCCCCCGAAAGCCAGGAGACGCGACGCCGACAAAGGTGAAGCCTCGTCCGTTCAGGGTCACCGTCTTTCCCACGAGAACGGGATCGGCCCCGAAGAACCCTTGCCACAAGACGTGACTGATCACGGCCGGGGGATCCCCCTGGACGTGTCGCTCTTCTTCCGGGAGAAAGGTGCGGCCACGGACTGCGCCGGCGCCGAGGACAGCGAAGTAGTCGCTCGACACCGCCGGGTCAGCGCCCACCCGTTGCTCGAGTCGCCCAGGCGCAGCCAGCGCGTACCAGGCCGCCACGAGCGAATCGCGCATCGCCCCGGATCTTTCCTGGCTCGACGGCAATGCGAGAGGCAGGCCGGGACCTCTTTCCGGGAATCCTCAATCGAGGGTGAAACAGCCGGGCGCTGCCGTGTTGTGACGCAGCCGGGGCGAGAGGTTACGCGCGTCCGCCGCGGGCTTGGAGGCGCTCGAACGATCCGAGCGAACGGACCCGAGGCAGGGCCGCTGATTCCGCGCGCGGTAACCAATGCTCAGCTGTGCTTCATAGGTAGTCGGCGGAGCGTTCGCGCGGCGCCGACGTTGGAACACGCGACGTTGGAAGACGCCACGCGGATGCGACCGCGGATGTGGACCATCCGGGCCAACAAGCCGCCGCGGGAACGGAACAGGTTCGAGGGAGGTCCGCATGGTCGGACGGGTTCAAAGGATTGCGACCATGGTTGATGCTCGTTGTTCAGGCAGCCGGCCGCGTGGCTGCGGCCCGGCCGGCCGGCTCGGTGTGCTCAGCGTCGTCTGCCTGGCGCTGGTGCTGCCGGGTTGCTCGATCAAGAGAATGGCCATCAAGACGGTGGCCGACTCGCTCTCGGAAGGCACGTCGTCGTTTGCGACCGATGACGATCCCGAGCTGATCAAGGAGGCGCTCCCCTTCGGCCTGAAGACGCTCGAGGGACTGCTGGCCCAACTCCCGACGCATCGTCCCCTGCTCCGATCGGTGGCGGTGGGCTTCACGTCGTCCTCGGCGGGCTTCATCCGCTCTGACATCCGCGGGCTCGAGGACGTCGACCTCGACCGCGCCCGCGAGCAGAAGGTCCGCGCGCGGCGCATGTTCATCCGGGCGCGCGACTATGGCCTCCGCGCGCTGGAGGTGGCCCATCCCAACCTCCGGCAGAACCTGATGCAGGACCCGAAGGCGGCGCTGGCGAAGACCAAGAAAACAGACGTGCCCGATCTCTACTGGACCGCGGCCGCGTGGGGCTCGGCAATCTCGCTCGGCAAGGACCAGATGGATGTTGTCGCTGACGTCCCGATCGTGGACGCGATGATCCACCGGGCGCTCGAGCTGGACGAGCCGTGGGACGCCGGCTCTCTCACCGAGTTCATGATCGCGTTCGAGAGCCGTGGCGACGCCCAGGGCGGCAGCCTGGATCGTGCTCGCACGTACTTCAATCGGACGATGGAGCTGGCCCAGGGGAAGCGGATTTCGCCGCTCGTCTCGCTGGCCGAGAATGTCTCGATTACGACCCAGAATCGCGCCGAATTCGAGAAGTTGCTGGACGAGGCGCTCGCCTTTGACTGCGACAAGTACCCGGAGACGCGGCTCGTCAATCTGCTGGCGCAGAAACGGGCCCGCCAGCTCGAGGCGCTTGCCGGGTCGCTCTTCCTGGAGGAGAAGTCATGACACGCAACCCTCGACTGCTGTTCGCCTGCCTTGCCGCGCTTGGGCTGGCGATTGCCGTGCCGGCGCGCGCACAAGCTCCGACCCCGCCCCCGGCGCCGCCGCTCGAGATCAAGGTTGGCACGCTCGCGCCCGAAGGGACGCCGTGGTACGACGTGCTCCAGGAGATCGGCGCCAAGTGGAAGAAGGCCTCTGGCGGCAGGATTAACCTCACGATCTTCGGCGGTGGCGTCCAGGGGGACGAGGCGGCCATGGTCGGCAAGCTGCGAGGCGGCCAGATGCAGATGGGCGCCTTCACCACGGTCGGGCTCGAGACGATCACGAAGGAGATGAGCGCGCTGTGGATTCCGCTCCTCTTCCAGAACTATGACGAACTCGATTACGTGCGCGGCAAGATCGACGCGCGCCTGGAGAAAGCGCTGGGCGACAAGGGCTTCGTTGTCCTCAACTGGGGTGACGCGGGCTGGGTCAAGTACTTCGCGAAGAAACCTATTCCGACGCTCAAGGCGCTGCAGGGGCTGAAGCTGTTCGTCTGGGCCGGCAACTCCCAGGCAGAGGAGATGTACAAGGACGCAGGATTCAAGGTCGTTCCGCTCCCCGCGACCGAGATTCTGATGAATCTGCAGAGGAATATGATAGAGGCCTTTCCGGCGCCCGCCACGGCGGCGCTCGCCAACCAGTGGTTCGGCCTGGCCAAGAACATGATGGACATCAAGTTCGCCCCGATCGTCGGTGCCACGATCATCACGAAGGCGGCGTGGGACAAGATCGACCCGTCGCTCAGGCCGACGCTTCTCAGGCTTGCCCAGGAAACGGGCGCCAAGTTCACGCCCCAGATCCGCGGGCTCGAGACCGTCGCCCTCGACGCGATGGTGAAGAGAGGGCTTCAGATCCAGACGCTGACGCCGCAGGGCGAGCAGGAATGGCAGCAGACAGCCGAGAAGTTCTATCCGAAGATCCGCGGCACGATTGTCCCCGCCGACCTCTTCGATGAAGTCAGGCGCCTCGTTCTGGAGTACCGCGCGCAGAAAAAGCCGGAACCGGTGAAAAAGGCGGAGCCGGCGACGAAGCCGGCGCCGCTGAAGAAGTAGGCGACGGCCTATTCCCCTGCCCTCGCCTGGACGAGGCGCGCCATCGTCTTCGTGGTCGTCCTGGTCGCGTTCAGTCTGGCCTGGGTCCCAGAGGCCTCGGTGGCGGCGTGGCGCTGGCCGCTCGTGGCCGTGATTATCGGCGCCACGATCCTCGGCGCACCCATCTTCGTCCTGCTCGGCGGTCTCGCCGTGGTCCTGTTCTACGCGGACGCGGGGACGATGATGTCCGTGCGGAGCGCCGTGGGGGCCGTGCCGAGGGCCACGCTGCAGATCGCGAGCCAGGAAACGCTGCCGACCATCCCGCTCTTCACGCTGGCAGGCACGCTGCTCGCGAGGGGCGGCACCCCCGAACGGCTGGTCCGGGTGTTCCGAGCCGTGGCGGGGTGGCTGCCGGGTGGCACGGCCGTCGCCGCCGTCCTGGTGTGCGCTTTCTTCACGACGTTTACCGGTGCATCGGGCGTCACGATCCTGGCGCTCGGCGGCCTGCTCCTGCCGGTGCTGATGAAGGACCGCTACTCAGAAGCGTTCTCGCTAGGCACGGTCACCGCCTCCGGCAGCATCGGCCTGCTCTTCCCGCCGAGCCTCCCCATCATCCTGTACGGCGTGCAAGCCCGCACGCCGGTCAACGAGATGTTCTACGCATGCATCCTGCCGGGCTTCGTCCTGGTCGGTCTGGTGGCGGCGTACTGCGTCCGCGAGGGCGTTGTCGAAGGGGCAACCTGGAAGCGCGTGGACCCGCGCGAGATCGTCTTGTCGGTGTGGGCGGCCAAGTGGGAGATTGCGCTCCCCATTGTCGTGTTCGTCAGCCTGTTCGGCGGGTTCGCGACGACGGTCGAAGCCGCGGCGCTGACCGTGCTCTACGCGCTGTTCATCAAGTGCGTGGTGTATCGAGACGTGAGTGTTCGGCGCGAACTGCCGAAGGTCCTGACCGAATCCACCATTCTCGTGGGCGGCGTGCTCATCATCCTCTGCGTCGCGATGGGATTCACCAACTACCTGATTGACGCCCAAGTCCCCGCGAGGGGTGCGGCCTGGGTGACGGCCGGCATCAAATCGCCGTGGGTGTTCCTGCTGATCTTGAACGGCTTCTTGTTGGTGGTCGGATGCCTGATGGACATCTTCTCGGCGATCTTCGTGGTCGTGCCGCTCATCCTGCCCGTCGCCGGCCGCCTTCCAGATCGATCCGCTCCATCTGGGCGCGATCTTCCTGATCAACCTCGAACTCGGCTACCTGACGCCGCCAGTCGGGATGAACCTGTTCCTGGCCTCATACCGGTTCAACAAGCCCATGCCCCAGATCACGCGCGCCGTGCTGCCGTTCATGTTGGTGCAGCTCGCGGCGGTGTTGCTCGTCACCTTTGTCCCGTGGCTGAGCGCGGGTTTCGCACACTGGTGGGCGCAGTGAGGCGGGCCTGAAGGCGCGACGCGGGACAGTGAACCGCAGGGCCGCCGCGCTGTTTCTGCCAGCCTGGCCGCGACCCCTGTCGCCGTCGCTGCAACAACTGGGTCGCGCTGCCGGCGCTCATTCGAAAGTCTCCCGCCAGAATTGCGCCCCGATTCCGGCTTTGCGTAGGCTCCTCTCGACCCGGCATCGGCCGTGCAGGACGATGTACAATGCGGGCCGTGCCGAGGGTGCCGCCGTTCGAGCGTCCGGCGACCTACGAGGATCTCGTCAAGCTGCCCGACCACCTGGTGGCGGAGATCATCGACGGGGAACTGCACGCCTCGCCGCGGCCGGCGCCGCGTCATGCGGTCGCGTACGCCAGGGCGACGGGTCTGCTGGGATCGGCATTCGACTCTGGCCGAACCGGTCCGGGGGGATGGTGGATCCTGGCGGAACCTGAACTGCATCTCGGACGGGACGTGCTGGTGTCCGATCTTGCCGGCTGGCGCCGCACGCGAATGCCGCGTGTCCCCGAGACCGCCTACTTCCCGTTGGCTCCCGACTGGATCTGCGAGGTCCTCTCCCCATCGACCGCTTCGCTCGACCGCACGAAGAAGCTCGCGATCTACGCGCGCGAAGGTGTCGGCCACGCCTGGTTGATCGATCCGATCGCCCGCACGCTCGAGATCCTGCGCCTCGAGGTGGGCCGGTGGACCATCATCGTGACCCACGCCGGCGAGGCGGCGGTTCGCGCCGAGCCCTTCGACGCCATCGAATTCACCCTCGGGGAATTCTGGGCCGACTGATGGGCCCTCCGTCAGCGCCAGCCCGGATGCGGTCCTTGGCGCCAGCAAGGAAGACTTCCCCGTGCGATCCACAATCCAGTTGATTGTCGCGTCCGTGCTGACCGGGGTCGCATAGGTTCTTCTTTGGCCGCCGTCGGGCGGATCGCGCCGCTAGTCCGCCTTGCGACGGACCGTCGATTTGCGCCCGGTCCGCACTCGCGTCGGCAGCGCCGCGATCACCGAACGAAGCAGCTCGTTCACTGACTCTGAAGTGGTGAATACCGCCGCGACATCCGGATCCAGGACGACGGTCACGGTCTCCTTGCCCATTCGTTCGGCGAATCGGTTCGAACGGCTTTGCCCGTAGTCGAAGCGGTACTCCGCCTGCATTTCCCGAACGGTTGTCGCGGGCGCGCTACTTCGAGTTCTGCTCATAGTCCTGTTGCTCGCGCTTGGTCGCGCGCCTTGCGCTGATGATCCGCACGCGTCCCTCGCGTTCGGTGAAGGAGACCACGAACAGTCGGCGATTGCCCGAATGGCCGATGATCAGTTCGCGCGGTTCGTTGCTGGAGTCAGGCGGGTCGGCGAAGATGCGGGCCAGTGGATCGCGAAAGACCGTGAGCGCTTCCTCGAACGTCACGAAGTGCTTCATGGCGTTGCCCCTCGCGTTCGACGCGTCCCACTCGAACTCAACGCTCATGCTGTCCCGTCAAGCCTACCACGAAGGCCCGGGCATCCTTCGGTCGGGCTCACGATCATGCATCAGACGATGGTGACTATTCAGGCAGGCAGAATTCAGGAGTCAGTGTTGTCCGCCGAACCGGAACACGACCCCGGCCGAGATCACCAGTTCACGTGAACTCGGTGACGCGGAAGGCGTTCAACCGGCTGATGGTCGCCACGACAGGAAGCAGCCCCTCCGGGCTGGGGTCATATCAGTCATTCCGCCCGCATCACCGTCACCTGGTCCACCTTCGTCGCCTGCCGGGCAGGCAGATAGCTGGCCACGAGCGTCGACGCGATCAGCAGCAGGGACACGCCGGCGAGCACCGTCAGATCCACGGGACGCACGCCGTAGAGCAGACTCGCCCAGACCCGGTTCGACGCCAGCGCTGCTACAAGCCCAATCGCCACACCCACGAGCGACAGCTTCATCCCTTGCCCCACCACGAGCCGGAGCACGTCGCTCGTGCCCGCGCCCATCGCCACGCGGATGCCGAACTCATGCCTGCGCTGCGAGGCCCAATAGCTCGTCACGCCGTAGAGCCCGATCGCGGCGAGGAGCAGCGCCAGCAGCCCGGACCCGCCCACCACCGCGCCGGCCAGCCGCTCGAAGAAGCGACCGCCGGCGATCTCCCTGTCCAATGTCCGCGGATTGAACAGCGGGAGATTCACGTCCAAGGCCACGGCCTCGCGCTGAACGGCGGAGACGAACGCCAGAGGGCTGACCGAGGTTCTGACGTGGAGCACGTGCCTGGAGCCGGCCCACGGATCCCGCTGGAAGAGCGGCTCGTAGAGGAAAGGCCGAGGCCCGTCCGGGGTCGGCCGATCGCTGGCCACGCCAACGACCTCGCGACCGGAGCGTTCGCCGTCGATCCACAGCAGTTGGCCGAGAGGAATCGCGCCGGGCCAGAGCCTGCGCGCGAGCGTTTCGTTGACGATTACGACCGGCCCCGCGCCCTCGTGGCCCCGATCGGAGAAGTCCCGCCCGCGGACGAGCCCCGCGCCCATGGTCCGGAAGAAGCCAGGCGCGACGGCATCGTACGCCACGTCTGTCCACGACGTGCCGGCACCCGGCGCGACCCGCCCAGCGGCCACGCGCTCGGTGAAGAAGCTGGCGTCGCGCACGCTCACCTCGCGCGCCAGGCTCGCCGACCGCACCTCCGGCAACCGCTCGACGCGCTCCAGCAGCCGACGGTAGAAATCCCGGGCCCGGGCGTCGTCGTACTGCTGATGCGACGGCTGAAGCGACAGGAGCAGAACCTGCTCCGGCTTGAAGATTCAGACCAGTGACTGGTAGTGGCGCAGTGTCTGGAACAGGAGGCCGCCTCCGCTGAGAAGCACGACCGAGAAGGAGAGCTGGAAGACCATCAACAGCGCACGCACGCGGGATCTTGTCGCCGACCGTCCGCCGGCCCCCTCCTTCAGGCTGGCCGCCTGTCCCTGGGACCAGCCAGACAACTGGATCTTCTCGCTGCGGTCCTGGCCCTTGCGGGCCGCCTTCACGTTGGTCACCATGCCGGTGACCACGCTCTGGCTTGACGAAACGGGTGCGGCGTAATACCGTAGCGGCATAGTGGTAATACCCTGGAGAATACGACCGTGACCACGATGTCGTTGAAAGTGCCGGAAGTGCTCGAACGGAGACTGGCCCGTCTGGCGGAGAGTCGGGGCGCGAGCCGGTCCGAAGTGATACGCGAGGCGTTGGAGCGTTTTCTCAATGAGGCGTCCGCCCACCCCGACTCGTGCCTGGCGCTTGCCTCCGATCTGATTGGTTGTGTCGAAGGCCCCTCGGACCTGTCGCACAACAAGAAGCGCCTCGAGGGGTTTGGCAAGTGAAGAAACGGGTGCTCATGGATACTGAGCCTCTCGTGGCCAGCCTCAACCGCCGGGATCGCTTCCACCTCTGGGCCAAGGCACGGTTGAGCGAACTCGAGCCGCCGATCTCCACCTGTGAACCGGTGCTGGCGGAAGCCGGCTTCCTCTTGCGCCTGAAGGCGCGACGCGGGACAGTGAACCGCAGGGCCGCCGCGCTGTTGCTGCCAGCCTGGCCACGGCCCCTGTCGCAGTCGCTGCAACAACCGGGTCGCGCTGCCGGCGCCCATTCCAGAGTCTCCCGGCAGAATCACGCTACGATTCCGGCGTTGCGTTGGCTTCTCCTCGACCGTCTTCACGCTCAAGCCCACGGACCCGAAACAGCCGGACCGCGTGGAGCGGGCGCTCGACGTCCCGTTGCAGTCGGGATTGGACAGACGGCGACCGTGCCGCTATCGCCGCCTGCGGCCCTCGCAGATTCTGCGATCGTCGGTCAGCCAAAGACGCGCGATGTCTGTGGGTTCTCGAGGGCACGGTCGCTCTCCAACTTCGCTATAATGCCAGGATTCACTCACATGCGTGGAGCGGACTGATCACATGGCCAAGAAGCACATTGCACCCCAGCGTCGGTATCGCGCGGACCTGTCGGAAACGCCCGAGTGGCTCAAGAAGAAGAAGTGCCCGAACCGGGACAAGTACATGTCGGGCAAGCGGGTCCTGCCGAAGAACCTGACCGGCAAGGAGAAGCTCGAGGACATCGTGGACGACGCCTTCCTGGCGTACAACTCGGGGCGGCTCCGCGAGGCGTGCCAGTTGTTCACGGGGAAGATGCTCGAGGCGGACGTCACGATCGGCATGAGCCTGTCGGGCGCGCTCACGCCCGCGGGGCTCGGCTGCTCGTCGATCGTGCCGCTCATCAAGGCCGGCTTCGTGGACTGGATCGTGTCCACGGGCGCGATTCTCTATCACGACCTCCACTTCGCCTTGAACTACCCGATCCGCATGGGCAGCTTCACGATGGACGACACCGAGCTGCGCGACAACGACATCGTGCGCGTCTACGACGTGCTGATGGGCTACAGCGATTGTCTGATGGCCACCGACGACACGTTGCGCAGCATCCTCACCCTGCCCGCGTTCCAGAAGGAAATGGGCACCGCGGAATTGCACTACCTGCTCGGCAAGTACGCCGCGGAGTGGGAGCGCAAGGCGGGGTTGAAGGATGTGTCGGTGCTTGCCGCCGCGTATCGCGCGGGTGTGCCCTGCTACACGTCGTCACCGGGCGACTCAACGATCGGCATGAACGTGGCGGGCGTGGAGCTGCGCGGCAACAAGCTGCGGCTGAACCCGTCGACCGACGTCAACGAGACGACGGCGATCGTGCTGGCGGCGAAGCGGGCGGGGGGGAAGAGCGCGGTGGTGCTGTGGGGCGGCGGCAGCCCCAAGAACTTCATGCTGCAGACCGAGCCGCAGATCCAGGAAGTGCTGCGCATCAAGGAGTTCGGGCAGGACTACTTCCTGCAGGTTACCGACGCGCGGCCCGACACGGGCGGGTTGAGCGGCGCGACGCCGAGCGAGGCGGTGAGCTGGGGCAAGGTCGATCCGGATCGGCTGCCCGACGCCGTCGTGTGCTACACCGACACGACAATCGCGATGCCGATTCTCACTCATTACGCGCTGGCCAGGCACAAGAGGCGGAAGCTGCGTCGGCTGTACAACGCGCGCCCGGCCATGGTGAAGGCGCTGACGAAGGAATATTTCAAGCACAACAAGGTGAAGATGCTCGACGGTTCCGAGCCGGTGTTCTAGCGTTCCTGCCTATGTCCAAGATTTCTCCCAAGCAGCTTCAGGCCCTCGCGGCCGAGCACGGCACGCCGCTCGTCGTCGTGGACCACGATGCCATCCGGCAGAACTACGCCACCTTCAAGCGGTACCTGCCGCGCGTGCAGGCGTACTACGCGGTCAAGGCCAACCCCGCGCCCGAGATTGTACAGACGCTCTTCCACGCCGGCGCGAGCTTCGACGTGGCGTCGTTCCCGGAGTTCATGCTCGTGTACGAGCTGATTCGCCGGCGCCCGGCCAAGGAGCGCCAGGATTTCGTGTGGGACAAGATCGTCTACGCGAACCCGGTGAAGGCCAAGGAGACACTCGAGGAGCTCAACAAGTACAAGCCGCTGGTGACGTTCGACAACCGCACGGAAATTGGCAAGGTGCAGGAGCATGCGCCGACCGCGGGTCTTCTCGTGCGGATTCGCGTGCCGAACACCGGCTCGATGGTGGAGCTGTCATCGAAGTTCGGTTGCGAGTCTGGCGAGGCGGTGGCCCTCATCGAGGAGGCGCGCGACGCGGGTCTCGTGGTGGAGGGGTTGAGCTTTCACGTCGGCAGCCAGTGCACGAACTTCGAGAACTTCGTGCAGGCGCTGAACATGTCGGCGGCCGTGATGGAGGAGGCGAAGTCGCGTGGGTTCGAGCTGAAGATCCTCGATATCGGCGGCGGCTTCCCCGTGCGCTACAACCGGCACGTGGCGCCGTTCAGCCTGCTGGCGAAGAAGATCAACACGGAGATCGATCGGCTGTTCCCGAAAGAGATGGAGATCATCGCTGAGCCTGGCCGGTTCTTCGTGGCCACGGCGGTCACATCAATCGCGACGGTCATCGGCAAGGCCGTGCGCGACGGGAAGACCTGCTACTACATCGACGACAGCGTTTACCACACCTTCTCGGGCATCATCTTCGACCACTGCCCGTACCACGTCAAGTCGTTCAGGAAGGGGGAGACGGAGGTGTGTGCGGTGTTTGGGCAAACGTGCGACGGGCTCGACACAATCTCGCAGTCAGAGGTACTGCCCGACCTGCGGCTCGACGACCTCGTGTACTCGGAGGACATCGGGGCCTACAGCAACGCCTCAGCGACCTGGTTCAACGGGTTCCCGCCCGCGAAGGTCGTGCACATCAACCAGTAGGACCGGCGTCTCGTCCTCGGGCAGCCCCTTCGATGCTATGTCTCGAGGACCTCGGACACCCTCGAGATGCGGTCCTTCTGAATCAGGTATTGCCGCTCGCCTGACTGCAGCAGCAGAAACGCCTCCGGGCGATTCAGGTAATCGGCTAGCCGGCGCTGGTCCTGCGGCATGTCAATCACGACCTCGCCCTCGAGGCGCTCGTTTCCCGTTTCGATGAGCACGCGGAGGACCACCGACGCCGATTCCCATGACGGCTCGTCCTCGCGTCGCGCCGTGGGCACGCACAGGGACAGCACCTGTCGCTTGTTGACGAGAATCGCCGAGGGCGCCTGGTGCAGCCGGAGCGGGAAGAACAGCGGCGGGCCGTTGATCCATTCCTGCAGCAGCATCGGGCCCGCCCGCACGGCGGACACCGTGGGCATGTAGATGGTGCCTTCGAGGATCGTGCCGTCCACGAAGCGGACCTCCGCCTCGAGCTGAACCGTGGGAACTCTGAGATCGTACATACCTGTTCGTTCTGGGGACACCCGTGTTATCGGGCAGATGCCCGTCCGAGAAAAAGGGGTGATTAGGGGGCCGACCACCTTTTCTTGCCGCTGTTCGCTTTCGGGACGCAGTGTGCCGCGCCCGGACAGCCATCAGCACCAACGCTCGAGGTGGAGGCGCCAGGGGTTTCAGCCCCCGAATAACGCCTGACGCCTATCGCAGATTCCGGGGGACCTGCAGAAACCTGCTTCGACCGTCACGATCAGCCCTGGAAGATGTCCAGGCGGCACGGTTCTCGCTTCAGGCTGATAGTCCCTCATGCGTGAAGTCTTCGACGTCGGGGAAAAGAGATCGTGTTTGGCTCCGGCTCGGCTGGGATATGCCGGAATGAGGTACTCCACATGTGGAACGATATCCGGTTCGCGGTGCGGACTCTGCAGCGCGCCCCGATGTTCGCGGGAATCGCGGTGCTCTCGCTCTCGCTCGGCATCGGTGCGAACACCGCCATCTTCTCCCTTCTCGACCAAGTGCTCGTCCGCAGCCTGCGCGTCGCCGACCCACATCGGCTCGTCGTCTTCCACGTGTCCGACGGGTTCCCCGGCTGGGCGCACTCGGACAACAACGAATCGGTCTTCTCATACCCGCTCTACAAGGATCTGCGGGATCGGACCGAGGTCTTCGACGGCGTGATCGCCCGGGCGTCCGCCCCGGTGAGCGTGTCGGACGGTGGCACCAGCGAACGTGCCCGGGCGGAACTCGTATCCGGGAACCTGTTCCCGGTGCTCGGCGTCCAGCCAACGCTCGGACGCGCGATCGCTCCCTCGGACGATACGGCTCCGGGCGCAAGCCCAGTTGTGATGCTCAGCGCCGCCTATTGGAAGAAGCGGTTTGGCGCGAGTCCAGGCATCGTGGGCCGGAAGATCCTGGTGAATGCTCATCCGATGGTGGTCATCGGCGTCGTGCCTCCCACATTCCGCGGGATGATCGTCGGCAACGTACCCGACCTGTTTGTGCCAATCGCGATGAAACGCGAGGTCACGCCGACCTGGTTTGCCCTCGACGACCGGCGGACGTCGTGGTTGACCGTGTTGGGCCGGCTGAAGCCGGCCGTGTCGGCCGATCAAGCCCGGGCGAAGACGAGCGGTCTGTTCAGCGGCCTTCTCGACGAACTGCTGCGTGAGCTGAAGCGGCCACGGGAGAGCCGCCTGGGGAAGATGCTCGCCGGGATCCGTCTCGATCTTCTGCCCGCCGCCCAGGGCGTGAACGAATTGAAGCGTGATTTCGAGAGCGCGCTGGTCGCGTTGATGGGGATGGTCGGCCTCGTGCTGCTCATCGCCTGCGCGAACGTGGCCGGATTGGTGACCGCCCGGGCAGCCAGCCGGCAGAAGGAGATCGCGGTTCGCCTGGCGCTCGGCGCGAAACGCCGGGACCTTGTGCGCCAGTTGCTCGTCGAGAGCGTCCTGCTCGCCCTGGCCGGCGGCTTCGTTGGCCTGCTGCTCGCGACCTGGACGATCGATGGCCTGCTGTCGGTGATGGGGCCGGACATGGAGGGAACGGTGAGCAGCGGCCTTGATACCCGCCTGATCCTCTTCAACCTCGCATTGTCGGTCGGCACCGGGTTGCTCTTTGGCCTCGTACCCGCGCTGCAGTCAACGCGGCCGCGCGTGGCCGACGTCCTCAAGGACCAGGCTGCCACCGTCGCGTCCGGCACGGGCCAGGCGCGGTTCAGGCGAGCGCTGGTCGTCGCGCAGGTGGCGCTGTCGCTGCTGCTGCTCGTGGCCGCCGGCCTGTTCGGCCGCAGCGTCGCGAATCTGATGCGGGTCGATCCCGGCTTCCGCGCGACCCAGGTGATGACGTTCGCCGTCGACCCGACGCTCCAGGCCTACCCGGCCGCCCGCGTGTACGACTTCTATCGTGAGTTGCAGCAGCGGCTCCGCAGCCTGCCAGGCGTCGAGGCGGTGGGGGCGGTCAACCCGGGACCGCTCACCAATTCCGACCGGAGCGGCAACTTCACCATCGAGGGCTACCAGGCGAAAGACGCCGACGATGCGCGTGCGTCCGTGGCCATGGCGGGCAGCGACTACTTCAAGGCGCTGCGCATCCCGGTCAGCCAGGGACGCGAACTCGACGACCAGGACGTCCTGGGCGGTCGGAAGGTTGCGATCGTCAACGAGGCATTCGTCCGCAAGTACTCGCAGGGACGTCCGATGCTCAGCCGCCATCTCGCGCGGGGCGGGGGCGACGGGGTGGTCGCGGACCACGAGATCGTCGGCATCGTCCGGGACTTCAAGCACGGGGACCTCCGCGAGCAGGTCAAGCCGACCGTGTTCTTTCCCTATCCGCAGAGCGAACGCCCGGAGAGCCTGACGTTCTACATCCGATCGGCACGGTCCGATTCGGAGGTCGCGGGGGGGGTGCGCCGGATCGTGCGGGAACTCGATCAGAATCTGCCCGTCTTCGATGTGCAGCGGATGAGCGCGTTCATCGACGCGGCGACGACGACCGAGCGGTTGATCGCGATCCTCTCGGCCGCCTTCGGCGTGCTCGCCACGCTGCTCGCCGCCGTCGGCCTCTACGGCGTCATCGCCTACATCGTGCTGCGGCGAACCCCGGAAATCGGCGTGCGCATGGCGCTCGGCGCGCGGCCCGGCGAGGTCCTGGGACTTGTGATGCGCGAGGTGGGGCTGCTGCTGGCCGCCGGCCTCGCGATCGGCTTGCTAGCGACCCTCGTCGCGGGCCGGTTCGTGGAGTCGCAGCTCTTCGGTCTGGGTGCGCGGGACCCGATGGTCTTTCTGGCAGCGCTGGCTGGCCTTGGCGCAGTGGGATTGACAGCCGGCCTGATCCCGGCGCTGCGCGCCGCGACACTCGACCCGATCCGGGCGCTGAGGCACGAGTGATGTCCTATCGCTCCGCATTCGCGCGCACGATCCTGATCCCATAGACCGCCGCGAGCTCGTTGCCGCCCGTTGCCTGGAACCGCACCGTCGCCTTTGGCTTGCCTTTCACGAGATCCGCCGGCAGTGGGTACTCCACGTGGAAGAAGCCGACGTTCTTCTCGGGGCTCCTCCGGTCCACGGCCTGCGAGACCAGCTTCGCGCCGTCGATCAGGATGTCGAACGTGCGGTTCGCCCGTTCGTCTCCCGCGTAGGTCACGATGAGGATCATCGGCTGCGCCGGATCCACGGGCACGTCCATCGAGAACCAGCCGGTGCCGCGGCGGCCGTAGCGGCCGTTCACCTGCGCCGGCGATGCGCTCTCGCCTTGGTAGTTCGCGTCACGCTCCGCCTGTATCTGCCCCGGCTGTGCGAAGCCCACCGTCGCCGCCTCGAGCTTGCGCTGCTTCTCCTGCGCGGCCCGGATCGTCGCGGCGTGGGCCTCCCACTCGGCGGGCGTGTAGAGATCCCAGTAGGCCGCGTAGGTGCGGCGGTGCAGCGCGTAGAAGGGAACGAAGTCCACGTCACGGTCGCGGCCCACACCTTCCGTACGGAAGCTCCCCGGCTTGCCCGCGACCGGCTTCAGCCAGCTGGTCACAGGCTGGCCGGCCGCGATGAACGACGGAACCGTGGTTGGCGTCGATGGCGGCGCGCTCTCACCACGCCCGCCGCGCCGCTGGATCGGGCCGAGATCGCCCGCGAGCACCAGCGGTCCCCACATCAGCGCGACGCGATTGGCGTTGTCGGGAAGCGGCTCGACGCGGAGCGTCTTGGGCAGGACGATGTCCACCGTATCACCCGTCTTCCAGGTGCGGTTCACTTCCACGTAGCTGCCGGCCGCGGGCAGCGTCTTGACCGCCGCACCGTTCACCTTCACCGAGAACCCGTCGCCCGCCCAGTAGGGACGCCGGAGCGCCAGCGTGAACGCTTTCGGCGCCTTGGCGGCGAACGTCAGCGATGCGGTGTCGCCCTCCGGGAATGTCGCGGCCGCCGTGATGGTGATGCCGGCCGATTTCCACTGCGCGGTTGACGGCACATACAGGTTCACCCAGAGCCGGCCGCTCGCTTCGTAGTACACACCGTCGCCGTGGAGCGCGTGGCTCTCCATCCCGGAGCCGACGCAGCACGTGAAGCTCTGCGTCATGTTCTGGTATTCGCGCGAGACGCCCTGGCCCACCGGGACCATGTAGCAGGTGGCGCCGTCGGTCGGGTCGATAGAGCCCAGGATGTGGTTGAACAGCGCGCGTTCGTGGAAGTCGGCGTAGCGCATGTCCGGCTCGAGCGCGAAGAGCGCGCGCGCCATCTTGATCAGGTTGTAGACGTTGCAGGTCTCGGCGGTGCGACCCTCGATCATGTCGTTCAGCTTGTCCGGCTGGCCGAAGTACTCGTTCCGCCCGTGGCCGCCGGTTGCGAAGCTGTGGTGCTGCACCACCTGGTCCCAGAAGAACTTCGCCGCGATCCCGTCACGCATGCTTCCCGTGTAGATGTAGCGCGTAAGCGACCCGAGCAGCTTCGGCACCTGCGTATTGCCGTGCTTGCCGGCGAGGATGTCCTCGCGTCGCGACAGCGGGTCGATGATGGCCTTGTGGTCGAAGCGGTCCGAGAGCGCGAGCCACCGCTTGTCGCTCGTGTCGGCGTAGAGGTCGGCCAGCACCTCGTTCATGCCGCCGAACTCGGTGGCCAGCATCCGCTGCGTCTGTTCGGCGTCGAGCTTCGAGACGATGCCCTCGGCCCACGCGGCGTACTTGATCTCCACATCCAGCGCCGTGCGGTTGCCGGTGTAACGATACGCGTCGCGAAGCCCGGCGTAGATCTTGTGCAGCACGTACCACGGCGACCAGAGGCCGTTGAGATCGAACCCGCCCGACTTGATCACGCCCCTGCTCAGGTCCTGGAAGCGGACCTTGCCATCGACGCCATCCTTGTCGGCCTGGGCGCCGATGTAGCCGTCGCCTTGTTTGTCCTGCACGGCCTTGAGTTCCGCGACGAGGTAGTCCGCGCGCTCCTTGAAGCGACGGTCGCCCGTGGACGCGAACATCAGGCTCACGCCCGAGAGGTAGTGGCCCGCGATGTGGCCCGTGAGCTGTCGGCCCGGGCCGTCCCACCCGCCGTAGCCCTGCGCCTTCGGCTCGAGGCCGGCGCTCTTTCGCAGGAACGCCATCATGCGATTGGGCTCGAGCGACAGCAGGTACTGAGCGTCGAGGTCCTGCGCATGCTTGAGCGGCCCGCCTGTGACGCGCACGTCTGACAGGGGCAGGGCACGGGCCTTCTGGGGAACGACGGTTCTCGCAGGCGTTCCAACCTGTGCGGACACCTGGCATCCGGTCACGAGGACTGCACCGACGAGAACGAGCATGTACGGTTTCACGGTTGTACTCCTAACGGCTCCCGCCCACGCTCCGGGTGGCAACTGGCGCCACCGACCACCACAACTGGTTTCAAAACCCAATCTTCCGCTCTTCGGGTCCTGTCGGCGAGCAGCCCCGTGGTTCGGCGATGCTCACCACACCCTGAGCGACGTCGAAGGGCGCCCGCCGCCACCCGCCTGAGGGTTTTGAAACCAGTTCTGACCGCTGGCAACCGACAACCCTTCGACTCGCTGCGCTCGCTCAGGGCAAGCTGACAACTACTTCCTGCCCGCCCACTTCTTCCACGTCGGTCCGTCGTACAGCATGCGGAGGAAGACGCCGCCAACCACCGACCGGGCCTGGAAGCCGGCCTTCGTCGCGTCGTGCGTCCAGTACCAGTCCGTCATCGGCACGCGGTGCGGTGTGGCGTTCAGGAAGTCGAACAGCGGGTTCACCAGCGCCTCGAAGTCGGCGCGTGAACCGGTCAGCGTGGCGGTCCAGGTCACCCAGTCGAACTTCGTGTAGAGCCTCCGGTTATCGAGCGGCAGGCCATACCGGTCCTGGGTCCGACGATAGAACGCCATCTCCTTCTGCGCCACGGAGGGTGGGAAGAGGTTCAAGCCGAGGATGCGGTCCCAGACCAGGTTGTATTTCTGGCTCCAGGTACCGGGGCGATCGAACGCCAGGCGGTAGTGATCGCCGTCGGCCGCCTCCTTCGTCCACCGCGCGGCGAATTGTTCGGCCAGCTTCCGGTACTCTGCTCCCAGCGCCTTCTCCCCGCGGAGCTCGCACAGGTGCGCGAACGCGCCGAGCGCGACGATCGCCTTCACCGACAGGTTGACGTTGTGGGCAAGGTGGCCGGCGAAATCGTCGGTGCACAGCTGGTTCTCGGGGTCGAAGCCTTTCTCCTCGAGGTACTGCGCCCACTTCGTCAGCACCGGCCAGTAACGGTCAGCCAGATCGGCGTTCCCTTCCATCCGGGCGATCGCCGTGACGAGGATGAGCATGTTGCCAGTCTCCTCGACCGGCATCTGGTCCTCTTCCGTCTTCTCGCCGCCGCCGTACACCTGCCCGGTGGCATGCGGATAGGTGCCGAAATCGTGCGGCGCAAACGGGAACGTCCAGCGCGAGGAGCTGGCGTAATCCAGATTCGACACGACGAGGGCCCGGGCGAGCGTGGGGCCGAACAACAGGAACTGCGGCGCCATCGGGTAGATCACGTCGACAGTGCCGATGCACCCGTTGCTGAAGTTCTCCTTCGGGAACAGGAGCGGCTGCCCGTTGGTGTCGGCGACCAACTTGGTGGCCGCCAGCGTCTGCCGGTACGCGAGTGTGGCAATGGCCGCGTACTTCGCGCCGCCAGACTGCGCCAGGTCGTGCCGCAGCGCCCCGTCGAACTTCGTCGCCTGGGCATCGAGCGCCTCGCGCTCGCGCGCGGCCGTCGCCAGCACGCTCTCGATCGTCGCGCCATTGCGCCGCCAGTACGCGCGCAGGTCGTGCGAGAAGTATCGGATCGAGAAGATGTCGTCGTAGGCGAGCATCGCGAAGCGCGTGGTGGCAGTGGCGTCGACCGGGCCGAGGTCCCACGAGACGGTCATGGCGAGTCGCGACTCAGCCACCGGGCTTGCGGCAATCGGGCCGGTGGGCGCGGGGACGTTCCCGTTCGAGATGAAGCTGCGACGGAGGCGTCCGCCGTTCCCGCCCACCACCACCGTGCCTTCTCCCGCTGGCGCAGCCAGGTACCCGTATCCCCAATCAATCCGCACATCGTCGCCTCGGCGGGCGAGCACGGGTTGGTCGGGGGTTCCCACGCGCTCGACCGAGAGGCCGGCCACTTGCGGGTAGTCGAGGCCTGCGGCCTGGTCTGCGGTGTTGACCGCGATATCCGCGCCGCAGTCGAAATAGACCTCGATCTTGTGTGGCTTGCCGTTGGCCGACGACACCGTCCATGTGAGATAGGTGACCGGCCGCGACAGCAGGTCGAGGTCCCACGGCAGCGAGGGTGTGAGAAAGGTGAGCGTGACGCGCACGAGGCGATTGGCGAATTCGTACCTGGTGTGTGTGGCCGAGACCGTGACCGACCGCTGGATGAGCGCGGCCGTGTCCGCCGGTGCCGGTCCCATGATCCGGAAGGCCTCACCGTCCACGCGGATCAGCGACGTCAGCGGATGCGTGCGGCCGGTCCAGTGAACGGTGGCCGCGTCGGTCAGCCGGTCGGCTGGGGACCAGATGGAGAAGTAGGGGTTGTAGGCGACGAGCGGCACGGCTGGCGCGCGCAGCAACGCGGCGGCGGCCGCGATGACAGGTGGAGCGCTGGCGGGCTTTGCCCTCGACTCTTGAGCCGGGTGGGCCAGGGCAGCAGGTGCAGAACAGGTCGCGAGGGCGGACAGAATCAGGACGACGCGCAGCCTGAATGAACGGTCGGGACGGCGGGCTGAGAGCATCAGAGTCCTCGCTTTGGGGGGGCAGGTCTTGAATTATCACTCTTTTCACGTCTGGCACCATGGCTGGGGTGTCGCCCATGTGGTCAGACGTGAACAACGCCAACATTCAAGACCTGACCCCAAGATGGTGGGTATAATCGCATCGCAAGGGCGCTGAGCCTGACAATCGTCGTTCTGGCCGCGTTCTTGCCAATGAACCTCCGCGCGCACGGCAGCAGAACACATCATGACCAAGGTGACCCGCAGGACGTTTTTTCAGGCCTCCACCGCCGCGGCCGCAGGCGCGGCGCTCCCGGCAGCACGCGCCGCGGGTCAGCCCGCTCAACCCAACGCCCCGAAGATCAAGCGCTTCAAGGCGCTTGGGAAGACCGGGTGGAAGGTGGGCGACATCTCGGGCGGATCCGGGCAGACCGATCCCGGTGTCCTCGACTACATGTTCCAGGCCGGCATCAACCTGATCGACACCGGGCAGCAGTACGGCGGTCACGAGGAACTCGTCGGCAAGGTATTGCCGAAGTGGCGCAGCAAGGTGTTCGTGCTCGACAAGTGGGATCCGCCGCTCATCACGGCGACGGTGACGAAATCGGCGCTGCTCGAGTCGCTCGACGTCTCGCTGAAGAAGCTGAACACGACGTACATCGACTGCATGATGCTGCACTCGATCGGCCACCCGCGCTACGGTGGGCTCGAGCGCATCCAGAACCCGGCCATCTACGAAGCGTGGGACGAGGCGAAGAAGCTCGGGAAGATCCGCTTCACTGGCGCGTCGAGCCACGGCGTCAAGATGATCGAGGAAATGGGCTGGGGCATCGACAACAACCGGTTCGACGTGATTCTCATCGGCTCGAACTTCCTCACGCACGGCGTCGAGCCACTGCTGAAGAAGGCGCGCGCGAAAGGCGTGGCGACCATCGCGATGAAGACGATGACGCTATACACGTCGGACCTGAACATCCGCGCGCTCCAGGGCCAGCACACCAACGCGCGGCAGGCGTGCCTGAAGTGGGTGCTCGCCTCCGGCCTGTTCGACACGCTCGTCGCCCGTATCCCGAGCTACGACACAGCCGCGGAATACCTGGCCGTCTCCGGCACGACGAAGCTGGCGGCTCCCGACCGAGGGCGGCTGGACCTGGTCGCCGAACACATCGGGCGCGACTACTGCCGGCCGGGCTGCGGCGCATGCCTCGACGCGTGCCCCCAGAACGTGCGCGTCGCCGACATCCTGCGGTACCGGATGTACTTCGAGAACTACCGCGAGCAGAAACTGGGCATCGAGAAGTACCGCCAGGTGCCGGCCGGGCAGCGCGCGAGCGCGTGCGAAGAATGCCCGGCCCCATGCGAGGCCGTCTGCCCCTACGGTGTGCAGATCCGCAGACGGCTGACCGGCGCGCACCAGATGCTGTCGCTGGTCTGAACGGCAACCGACGATGACCTGTTTACGGCAGGGCACAACATGTGGCGCCCTTACACGAGGACATGATGTCGAATCACAAGGCGGTAATCGGTTTGCTGCTCGCGATAGGGTTGTTCGCGGTCGGCGCCTCTGCTTCGCGGGCCGCGGAGACGGCGCAGGACGTCCTGGCGAAATCGATCCAGGCCCACGGCGGCGACAAGCTGACCACGTGGAAGACGATGGTGGTCGAGGGCACGATCGAGATGCAGGACGGCATCGCCTACCACGCCGCCTACCGGTTGTGGGCGAAGATGCCCGGCAAGCTCCGCGTCGAACATGACTTGACGGCCGACCGCGGTCGGCGCTTCGACCAGTACTTCCTGAACGGCGGCGTCTCCTGGATGCGCCGCAACCTCATCGTCGGGACGGTCCCGCCCGCGCGGATGCAGGGCTGGCTCGACCAGTGTGCCGGCGTCGCGCGCTACGCGAAGCACGGCGCGGCCTTCACGCTGCAGCCAGATGCGGTCGTGCAGTGGCAGGTGCCGGCCGACCCGGGCTCGAACACCCTGAAGGTCGTCGAGAGCCGACCGGCGTGGGTGCTGCGCGCGACGATCGACGGCGCCCAGGTGGAGTTGCACATCGACAAGGAGCGCTTCTTCCTGTTGCAGGAAACCACGCCCGACAGCCGCCGCGTGTTCTCGGGATTCACCAACTTCGCCGGCCGGATGCTGCCGACGAAGATCAACGAGTTCGCGAAGACGCGCCAGGGCGAAACGCTCACGCCGATCACCTGGAAATCGGTGAAGTACGACGTCGCAGTCGAGGACTGGCTGTTCGACGAGGACAAGCCGATTCGATGACGGGCGCGCCTGAGTGTTCAGCCCTGAAGGGCTCAGCCTTCCATGGGCCGCCGACGGCTACGTGGTCGTCACGCTCGCTCGAATCCCGTGATCACGTCGTCCGCGTGACCTTCGACAGCCCCCTCGGTTGATCGGGATCGAACCCGCGGTGGCGACTGAGGTGGAAGGCCAGCAACTGGCCGGGGACCACCGCGGCGATGGGCGACAACCACTCGGGGATCCCGGCCGGCAGGCGTAGCGGCGCTAGGGCAAGCGACAGCGACGAGTCGAGATTCGACAGCACGACGGGCCTGGCGCCGCGGGCGGTTATCGCGCGGATCAGTTCTTCGACTTCCTGGCTGACCGCGCCCGCCATGTTGACGACGATGGCGGCGAAGCCGGTGTCGATCAGGGCGATTGGACCATGCTGGAAGTCGGCGGCGGAATACGGCTCGACGGCGACGTAAGCCAGTTCCTTGGCCTTCAGCGAGATCTCAAACGCGGTCGCATAGTTGAAGCCTCGCCCGATCACCACGCCGTGCCCGGCGTCCTCGAGCGCAGCGGCGGCCGCGTTCATCGTCCCGTCGTCCACGTCGAGGGCCGCTGCGACGTGGGACGGCACGGCCTGCAGTTCCTCGCGGCGCCGGGAATCATCGCCGACCGCGGCGGAGAGCATCGCCAGCGCGAGCAGTTGCGCGGTGTACGTTTTCGTCGCGGCGACGCTCCGTTCGGGGCCGGCCCTCAGGAGCAGGGTGTGGTCAGCGACCTCGGTCAGCGGGGACCCAGCCGCGTTGGTGATGGCCAGCGTGGCGCATCCCTGGCGCCGCCCCTCTTCCACGACGGCCACCAGGTCCGGCGACTCGCCGGACTGTGAGATCCCCACCACCAGCGCATCGTCCATTCGTGGCGGCGTGAGGTAGCGCGTGAACAGCGACGGCGTGGCCAGCGTGACCGTCAACCGGTTGAAGGCGCCGAACACGTACTGCGCGTAGCGCGCCGCGTTGTCGGACGAGCCGCGCGCGGCGATCACGACGTGACGCACAGCCCGCGCGCGCAAGGCGTGGGCAATCGCCTCCACTTCACTCGCGCCGTCGGTCAGCAGGTGCCGCAGGCTTTCCGGCTGTTCGGCAATCTCGCGGAGCAGCATCGATTCAGGCATGCCGGGGATTGTACCGGTGGCCGGGTCGCGTCACAAATGGCAACGGCCGGGCTATCATCTTGATCATGACAAAGCCCCCACAGATTGCGCTCTTCGGAGCGGAGCGGAGAGGAGAGGCCCAGAACTCACAGCCAGAGCCATGAATCCTGAGCCCCTTCGTGGCCGAGGGCCAACAGCCGAGCGCCTACTTCGCGTCCAGCTTCCGGCCGGCGTTCAGGCTGTCGAAGTTCAGGATCGTGTTGAACACCATCGAATAGCTGCCGATCGTCTCGCCGCGGTAGATCGGGTTGTTGGCGAACAGGACGACGTGGCCCTGCCCGACCGGCACGTCCACCACCACCGGCCGCTGGGCGATATCCGTTCCGCCGTCGAGCAACCCCGAGACCAGCAGCGTGTTCTGCGCGTCGAAGCGCAGCGCGACACGCGGCCGGAACTGCGGAGGGATGAGGTTGGCCGGGTTCCGCTTCAACTGCTCGTCGGTGGGCAGCGAGTACTGCCACGGCTGCGTAACCGCCGGCGTCGGCAGCGGCGTCAGGTTCGTGCCCTCGTACATCGGACGCCCCTGCACGGTGTCCGGGTCGTCCTGTGTGCCTCGGCCGGTCGGCCGGCCGCTCCCGCCGCCGCCCCGCCCTCCAGCCCCTGGTGCGCCTCCCGGCGGCGCGCCGCCGCCGAGCCCGCCGCGCCCGCCGCCGCCCGACGTGGCGCTGACGGTGAAGTAGCCGCCGCTGTTGCTGTACATGGCCAGGTTGTCGGGCACGCCGTAGACGATCGGGCTCGTCTCGTCGGCGATCTTCGTCCGCAGCAGCGACCCCGTGACCCGGGTCGTCGTTGCGGCGCTGCCCGCGCTGACTCCGTGCGTGAAGTTGTTCGAGATCGCAAACTCGGCCGAGCTGTTCGAGCCGACGAACACGCCTCCCTGCGCGATGAACTCGCGCAGGTGAGTCAACCCCTCGAGGCCCATCCCGATGCGCGTATCGTCGGTCTCCGCCCAGGTGCCGATGTTCGGCAGTTCCGATTTCTTCCACGGCGTCGGGTTCCGCCACATCGGAGACCCTTCGACCGCCCCCTGACCGCCGCCCGGCCCGAAGATGATCACGTCGTATTTCGCGCGCAGGTTCGGCGTCTTCTTGACCGTCTCGGGATCGATGTAGTCGTACGGCACGCCGTAGATGTCGAACGCCTGACGCCACCAGCCCTCGGTCTGTGTGCTCGTCCACTGGTGCAGGATGGCGACGCGAGCCGCCCGCGCCGCGTGCGTCTTCACCGTCGGCGCCTCGGCCAGCGCGACCCCCTTGAGACCGAGCGAGGTCAGTTGCTTGTCCAGGTCACCCTGGGCCACGCCCTTGACGATGAACGTGCCGCGGGTGAATTTGGCGCCGCCTGCCTCGAACGGCTCCTCGGCCACCTGGATGTCCGCGTCCTTCAGCGCGTATCGCAGGGTGATCAGCGAGTTGTTGCCGGTCTGGTTGATGGCGAACAGCGAGCCCTGGCCGGTCATGCCGCCGACGGCCTTCACCTCGCCCTTGACGAGTTCCACCGGAGCATCGAGGACCTTCACATCGGTGACGCGCACCGCCTGCACGCCGAATCCCTCCGGGAACGTCCACCCGGTGTCGTCGTACGGACGCGTCTGCGGGTCGTTGGGCGCCCAGTACTGGTAGTCGAGCAGGGCGTCGGCAATTCGAGAGTAGGGCTGGTCCATGCGGACGATGTAGCTGCCAGCCGGGAATTCGCGCGTCACCGGCGCGAGTTTCTCGGCCGGTGCCGGAGGCGGAGCCGCCTGTGACGCCGTCGCCTGCGGCGAGCCGGCCGGGGGCGTCGTCGCTGCTGGCGGAGGCGCATCGCCGCCCCTCTGTCCGCCGCCGCGCCCGCCGCGTCCACCACCGGTCGCCGCCGCGGGCCGCGCCGGTAGCGTCACCGTGAACGCGGCCGTGGCGCGCGAGATCTCCACGCCCTGTTTCTGCAGCACGCGAAGCATCTCGGCCTGCGCCCCGAGGCGCGGGTCGCTCGCTGTCAGCACGTAGGCGGCCGGCCCTTCCACCTTCGGCTTCATCACCGACCGCTTGCTCTTGTCGTAGAAGTTCCGGAGGAAATAGACCCTGTTGTTGGCGAAGTAGTTGAGCGAGACGATGATGCCGGTCTGCTCGTAGTTGTTGTTGTTGCGCAGCGACCAGCGCACCCGCCCGATCGGCGGGTTCTGGCGGAACCAGGTGCGGGAGGTCTCGCTGGCCGTGAGCGTTCGCTCCTCGGTGTCCGCGCTGCCGCCGTTGCCGTACGTCTCGTACAGGCGGCTGACGCCGTTGTGCAGCGCGGCGAAGAACATCATGTAGCCCGGCGACCAGGTGTCGAACGAGCCCCACGCGAAGACGCCGGGCATCCCCATGCGTGTCATCTCGTTCACGTTGTTCCACCCGATCAGGTGCCACTCGTTGGTGAGGATTGGATCCAGCCACGCGTTGTACGGGCCGTTGCCGACGGTGTTGTCGTACAGGAACGAACCCGACTCGTGCAGGTCGTGCAGCACCTGCGCCTTCCACCCGAGGTAGGTGTTCAGCACGTTCTGCGACAGCTTGAGCGTTAGGCCCATCGCGTCGCGGTTGTTGTCGTGCCCGACGTACTTCCCGGAGTACACCACGCTCGGCGGCGTGTCGTTGGGGTGCTTCTTCTTCCACTCGTACACGTCCACCATGTAGTCGCGGCCGTCGGGCTCGACCACCGGCGTGATCAACGTGATGACGTGCTCGCGAATGTTGCGAATGTAGGGGCTCTCGTCCACGGCGAGGCGATAGGCCAGCTCCATCAGCGCCGTCGGCGCGCCCGCCTCGTTGGAGTGGATGGCCCCGGTGATGTAGTACACGGGCGCTGCGCGCTTCGCGATCTCGTCCGCCACGGCGTCGTCGAGCTTGATCGTCCGCGGATCGGCCAGCCTGGCGAGCTCGGCCTTGTTCTGGTCGAGCTTCGCCATCAGCGCCTCCGACGCCACGGCGACGCCGAGCATCTCGCGCCCTTCCTCGGTGGTGCCGATGGTGTAGACCTTGACGCGCGGCGTGGACTTGGCAAGGAGGCGCATGTAGTCGTGCACCTCCTTCGAGTACGGCAACTTGCCTGGCGCTCCCGCGATGTCGCCGAGGATGGCCTTCGGCGTCGGGACCGTCTTCGAGGCCGGCATGTAGTCGATCACCGGCGAGAGGAAGAAGGTCTCGGTGGTGTACTCCTTGATCTTCTTCGTGTATTCCTCGTCGATCGGCTGGCTGGCCAGGCGGCCGGGTTTGGCGGTGGCCAGCGCCGCATCACCGACCGGCTGCCCGGGCCTCGCCTGCCCGGCCAGGAGGAAAACCGGCGACGCCGCGACCAGCGCGGCGAGCAACACTTTCTTCACACGGGTATAACGGTGCATCGATAACCTCATCGGACGACGACCGGTCGCCGCTACGCTCTATTTCTTTGCGGGCGCCGCGGCCGGCAGCTTCACTGGTTCCGGAACGGCCAGCGTCAACTTGTACTTGGCCAGGGCGCTGCTGAGCGCCGAGGCTTTCGTGATCACCGCATTGGCATCGGCCATCGCCTTTGGCGCCTGCGCCTTCACCTCGTTGTAGGCGCGCGTCGTCGAGTCGCCCGGCGAGATGCCTCCCATCAGGCCGGTTTTGGCCTGGCCGATCCGCGCCAGCAGGTTCTCGGTCGCGCCGCCGCGCGTACCGCCGCCGCCACCGCCTCCACCGCGCGCGCCCAAGGCCTGCTGCGCAAACTTCGGGGCAATCGCGGCCAGTTCCTTGTTGAAGGCGTCGAACGAGGCCTTCACGTCGGCCGGCAGATCTGTGCGGCTGGCGATCTCCTTGGCCAGCTCACCCATCCGCGTGTTCAGCGGTGTGACCGCGCTCGACACCTGCGTGGCAAAACCCTGCAGTTGGTGCATCTCCATCGCCATGTTGTAGAGCTTCTTCCGTTCGACGGACGTCAGCGCTACCTCGGGATCGGCCGCGACCTTCATCGGCCTGGTATCAACCGTCTTCCCGTCGATGACGAGCGCCACATTATAGCTGCCGGGGAGCACGAACGGCCCCGCCGTGCCGCCGCCGCCACCGAACGCTCCGCCGCCCCCTCCGCCACCGGCCCCGCCGCAGCCGGCGCCGAACGGGCTCACCGCGGGCGCTCCGCCGCCGGCCCCGCCGCGTCCTCCGCCCTGTGGCGCGCCCGCAGGGGCGGTGCCTTCACCCCGTCCCCCGCCGGCGCCCGCTCCTCGCTGCCCGGTTGCCGGCGTCGGCAGCGGCTGCACCCTGAGATCCCAGCACGCGGCCTGCGTTCCCGCCTTGTTGCTGTTCGCCAGCACCTGGCCGGAGATCTCGCGGACTTCCTTTCCGGTGGTCGCGTCGGTGATCTTCAGCTTCACTTCGCCAACGGCCTTCTTGAGGAACCAGGTCAGGACGGCCGCCTGCGGCGGATTCTCGCCGTAGTAGGTCTGGTCGCCCCAGAACTCGTAGTTGTGGTCCCGCGCCGGGCGGCGATACATCGCCGTCGGCGAGGGCGAGAACAACTTCGCCTCGACCGGCTGCGCGGCCGCGTGCTCCTGGATGGGCGCCATGTTGTCGAGGATCCAGATGCCCCGGCCGTGCGTCGCGAGCAGCATGGCGTTCTCGCGCGGGTGCAGGGTGATCTCGTCGATCCGCACCGTCGGGAGGTTGGCGTTCACCCGCATCCAGCTCTTCCCGCGATCGACGGTCACGAACAGCCCCGTCTCGGTGCCGAGGTAGAGGACATCCGGATTCTTCAGGTCCTCGGTGATCGTCCGCGCCACCTCGCCCTTGATGTTCCCGTTGATCGAACGCCAGCTCTGCCCGAAATCGCTGCTCGCGTAGGCATACGTCTCGAAGTCGTTCTGGCGGTGCCCGTCGAACGTCGCGTACACGGTGCCTTCGTCGAACCTGGACGGGGCGACTTTCGCCACGTAGATGCCCTTCGGTACGCCCGGGATTCTGTCGAAGACCTGCGACCATGTCTTGCCCATGTCGCGCGTGGCCGCCAGGCGCCCGTCATCGGTCCCCGCGTAGAGGACGCCCGCCCGCTTTGGCGATTCCGCGAACGTGGTGATGGCGGGCCAGGCCGCGATCCCGTCGTTGCGCGCTACCTGGATCTCGCTGCCCTTCACGCCCATCGTCACGATCTCGTCGCGGCTGGCGCCGCCGGTCAGGTCCTGGCTGATGGCCGTCCACGACAGGCCCCGGTCGGCCGAACGGAACACCTTGTTGGCCGGCGCGTAGATCACCTTCGAATCGTGCGGCGACATCGTCAGCGGCGTGTTCCAGTGGAAGCGGAGCGCCGGTTCGCCTGGCGCCGCCTGCGGCCGGATGCTCATCGTCTCGAACGTGACGCGGTCGAGGCGAGCCATGTTGCCGTCCTGAGACTCGGTGTAAGCGATGCGATAGTCGGTCGGGTCCTGCAGCACGACGAAGCCGTCGCCGCCCTGCACCGTGGTCCAGTTGTGGTTGGCGATGCCGGCCGAGCCGCGCACCGCGCTCGGGCCGCACCAGTCGTAGTTGTCCTGCATGCCCCCGCACACGTTGAACGGCGTCGCCATGTCGTAGCTCACGTGATAGAACGTGGCGATGGGCAGGTTGGGCATGAAGGCCCAGGTCTTCGCCTGGTCGTACGACACGGACACGCCACCGTCGTTCCCAATCAGCACGTGGCTCGAGTTTGCCGGGTCGATCCAGATGCCGTGCACGTCGTCGTGCGTCGAGGCGGCCACGTCGGTTGCGATTGTCTTGCCGCCATCAAGCGTCTGGTGTAACCCGACGCCGCCGAGGTAGACGAGGTCGGCGTCGTTCGGGTCGATGCGAACCTGGCTGAAGTACATCGGCCGCGGGTTGGCGTTGTTCACCTTCCGCCACGTCGCGCCCGCGTCGTCGGAACGATAGAGTCCGGTCGGTCCGGCGCTGACGCCTGTCTGCGCGCCGCCGCGCTGCCCGGCGCCAGGAGCCTGTTCGGCTGCCGCTGCGGGTACGCTCGCGCCGCCGGCACCCCGCGCACCCGCGCCCGCTGCTGCCGGTCCCTCGATCAGGGCGTAGAGCACGCTGCCGCGCCGGCGATAGACGTCCACCGCGATTCGGCCCAGTGATCCTTCGGGAAGCCCGGTCTTCAGGCGCGTCCACGTTTCACCGGCATCCGTCGATTTCCAGAGACCGCTGCCGGGTCCTCCGCCGTTCATGCAGCACGAGGTGCGGCGGCGCTGGTAGGTGGAGGCGTAGAGGACGCGGTTGTTCGTCCCGTCCATGGCGAGGTCGTTGGCGCCGGTGTCGTCGTCCACTTTCAACACCTGTTTCCAGGTCTTGCCGCCGTCGGCTGTCTTGTAGACGCCGCGCTCGCCGCCCGGGCCCCAGAGGCTTCCGGTGGCCGCGACGAAGACCGTGTTGTTGTCGCGCGGGTCGATCAGGACGCGGTTGATGTGGCGTGACGTTCGAAGACCCATGTGCACCCAGGTCTTGCCGCCGTCGGTTGTCTTGTAGACGCCGTCGCCCCAGGAGGTGCTCTGCCGGTTGTTGGACTCGCCGGTGCCGATCCAGACCAGGTCAGGATTCGACGGTGAGACGGCGACGTCACCGATCGACATCAGGCCTTGGCTTTGGAACTGCGCCTCGAATGTCGTGCCGTTGTTCGTCGTCTTCCACACGCCGCTGTGTGCGGTGCCGACGTAGAAGATCGCCGGGTTCGCCTCGTAGACCGCGAGGTCGGAGACACGGCCGGCCGTCGATGCTGGACCGATCGAGCGGAAGTGCAGCGAGTCGAACGGGCCGCCGGCAACGGGGGTCGCAAGCGACGCCTGCCCGGCCTGCCCGACGAGCGACGGGCCGGCAAGCGCGAGCGCGAGCGCCACGCCAAGTCCAATCAACAGATGGTGTTTCATTAAGAGCCTCCAGAAGGCGAAGGAAGGATGGGGGATTATATCGGAATGGGAGAGAATGCGCCTATCTGGCGGCGGGGCAGTCGGCGGTCGCTGGCCCCCGTCAGCGTCCCGCTTCGGCCATCCGCTTGATGGCGGCCAGCGCCCGCTCGAGACCGTCGCGCGAGCCATTGCTGGCTCTCGGCTTGATGAGAACGCCGAACAGGCCGGCCAGGCCGTCGGACCGCGCCATGTTCAACACGACAAGATAAACGCCCTTGCCGGACTGACGCTTGTCGGCGCTCACCACGGCGCGGACTTCGAGCGCTGTGTGGAAGTAGTGACTGGCGTAGAGCTGCTTCACCGCCACGACGTGAAGCGGCCCGCTCGTGCGCCCGGTGCCCTGGACGACGACGTGGTTTATGCGGAAGACCGGCTTGAGGCCGAACTCCGCCAGCGACCAGTAGAAGAAGTCGCGCGTGAGGCTCGGCCGCGCCGCCGTCGGGTAGCCGCGAAGGTACTTGGCGAGCGGCGTCAGCACGTCCGGCCAGAGATCGACGCGGCCGATCATCTCCTCGAATTCGCGCGCGACGAACTGCGGCCGATCCGAGTCCAGGTAGACGGCCAGCTTTTGGTTTCCGCCTTTCCGGTAGGCCATGACGTAATCGAGTGAGGCCTGGCGGGCGAGGGCGTTGACGCGTGCGGCCGCGTTGGGCGCCGACCAGTCGATTTTCTTGAGCAGGTCGAACGCGCCCTGGCCGAGTTTGACATCGCAGCGCCCGGGCCGACAGTCGCGCAGCGCCTCCACATCGGCGGCCGGCAACTGCAACCCGGCGAAATCGCCCAGCCGCGGCGGGTCGGTCAGCCTCTTGGTGCGAATGAACCCCTCACCCGACTCGAGCCGCTCGACGTCCTGGAGCACGGACACGAGCCGGGCGCTGGTCGCATGGACGAATACGGCTCCGGCGACGACAATCTCGCGGTCCACGCTGGACGGGAGGACCACGGCGACAGAGGTGCCGGCGTCCACAGCCGCCAACTGGAGTGGGGTGAAGCCGAAGCGTCGACCAAGGGACTGCGCGAACGACACCGGGGATTGCGCCCCGACGGAGGCTTGCAGCGCCAGGACGGCGCCTGCCGCTACCAGCACGGAGGCTGATGCGGCAAGCACGGAAGCGTGCACCACACTGGGCGTGCGTGAGAGCGTGAGGGATCGGAACATGGGGCCCCCTTATGAGAACAGTCTATCAGCCGGCGGAATTTTCTGTAATGGGGCTGGACTGTTGCCGACCAAATACCTGAGGGGCGCGGTGCTACGCTCGCAGCTCAGTCGTGGTTCCCTTCCGCCGCGGAGTAGAATCGTCGAGCACCTCTTTCAAGGAGAAGACCTAGCCGTGCCCACACCCTGCCGCAAGTTCGCGTGGATTGCGCTCGTGGCGTTCTCCTGCGTGGCTGCCGCCCAGCGTCCTCCCTCGGCGGCTCCCCCCGGGTCCGACACGATCCGGATTCCGTTCGAAAGCTACACGCTTCCGAACGGCCTGACGGTCATTCTGTCCACCGACCGCACGACGCCTACCGTGGCGGTCAACCTCTGGTACCACGTCGGGTCCAAGAACGAGCTGCCCGGCCGAACGGGGTTCGCACACCTGTTCGAGCACATCATGTTCACCGGGTCGGGCCACGTGCCGTACGGGCTGCACGACAAGCTCACCGAGGGGATAGGCGGCAGCAACAACGGCACGACGTCGAACGACCGCACCACGTATTTCGAGATCGTGCCGTCGAACTACCTCGAGTCGGCGCTGTGGATCGAAGCGGATCGGATGGGATTCCTGCTCGACACGCTCGACCTCGCGAAGCTCAACGCCCAGCGCGATATCGTGAAGAACGAGCGCCGCCAGGGCGTGGACAACCAGCCGTACGGGAAGGTGAACGAGATCCTCGCTCGCGCGACGTATCCGGCCGACAACCCGTATTCCTGGGACGTGATCGGGAGCATGGACGACCTGAGCGCCGCGTCGGCAGACGACGTCAAGACCTTCTTCCGGACGTACTACGCGACCAATAATGTCTTCCTCGCGATCGTCGGCGACTTCGATTCGGCGCAGGTGAAGGCGTGGGTGACGAAGTACTTCGGCGACATCCCGCGCGGCAAGCCCATGGTGCGGCCGACGGTCTCGACGGCCACGCTTCCAGGGGAGCGCCGGTTCTCATACGAAGATCGCGTGCAGGTCTCGCGGCTCTACATCCAGTGGCCCACCGTGGGAGAGAAGAGCGACGACCATTACGCCCTCGACATCCTCGGCAGCATCCTGGCCGGGCCGCGCACGGCGCGCCTGACCAAGGCGCTCGTCTACGACCAGCAGGCGGCGGCATCCGTCTCGGCCTTCCAGGGCACGAACGAAGACGTCGGCGAGTTCATGGTGACGATCACCCCGCGCCCGGGCCACACCCTGACCGAGCTCGAGGCCGCTGCCGACGGGATCATCGAACGGCTGAAGGCCGAGGGGCCGACGGCCGAGGAAATCCAGAAGGCCACGGCCGGCCAGGAACTGACCTTCGTGCGCGGCCTCGAGTCGAACCTGGGCAAGGCGATGGGCCTCAGCGACAGCGCCGGCCTCCACGGCGACCCCGGCCACTACAAGATCGACCTCCAGAAATCGATGGCGGTGACGGCCGCCGATGTGAAGCGGGTCGCCAACACGTACCTGACGAAAGGGCGCATCGTCCTCAGCGTGGTGCCGGCGGGCAAACCCGACGAGGCATCGAAGCCAGCAGAGAGCACGAAGGTGACCGGCGCCGAAGACACGCCCCGCCCGGAGGTGAAGCGATGAACGCCCTGAATCGACCTCTCTCGGTCATCGTCCTGGCCGTGGCGCTTTTCTCGCTGCCAGTCGCGGCGCAACAGGCACTCGACCGCGCGAAAATACCCCCGCCAGGCAAGGCGACCGAGCTTCGCGTGCCGGCCTGGACGAAGACCACGTTGTCCAGCGGCGCGGAGTTGATCGTGTCGGAGAAGCACGACCTGCCGCTGGTCTCGTTCTCGTTGATCGTGCTTGGTGGCTCCGATCAGTTCGAGCCGGCCAACCGGCGCGGCCTCGCCAGCCTCACCGCGTCGATGATGAGCGAGGGAACGAAGACACGCGACGGCGAAGCGCTCTCGAACGCGCTGCAACTGCTCGGCACATCGGTGAACGCGGGCATCGGCGGCGATTCAGGCGCGATGGGCTTCGTCTCCACGACGGGCAAGTTCGCGCAGACGCTCGACCTCCTGGCCGACATGCTCGTGAACTCGACGTTCCCGGCTCCGGCGCTCGACAGGCTTCGGGCGCAGCGGTTGGTCGCATTGAACGCGGCTAGGGCGCAGCCGGGAGCCATTGCCAGGCGCGTATTCCCGAAAGTGCTGTTCGGGACCGCTCACCCGTTCGGCCAACTGACGACCGAGGAGACGCTCGCGGCGATCACCCGCGATGACGTCGTGGCGTTCCAGAAGGCATACTTCCAGCCGGGGCGAGCCGTGGTGATTGTCTCCGGCGACGTCACGCCGGCCACCGCGAAGGCGACCGTCGAGAAGGCGCTGGCCGGGTGGCCGGCCGGCGGCGGCAAGCCGGACTTCTCGTACCCCGCGCTGCCCGCGAAGGCGCCGACCACGATCTACCTGGTGGACAAGCCGGGCGCGGCGCAATCCACCTTCGCGATCGGCAACCCCGGCCCGCCGCGAAACACGCCTGATTACTACGCGCTCGAGGTGATGAACACGCTGCTCGGCGGGATGTTCCAGTCGCGCCTGAACGCGAACATCCGCGAGGAGAAGGGGTTGAGCTACGGCGTCAGCTCGTCGTTCGCCTTCGGGAAGGGGCCGGGAGCGTTCCGGGCGGGCGGAGACATCATCTCGGCGAAGAGCGACGTGGCCCTCGTGGAGTTCATGAAGGAACTGCGCGGCGTCGGCGGAAGCCGGCCGGTGACGGACGAAGAACTGGCGACGTCCAAGAGCTCGCTGGTGCAGAGCCTGCCCGGCGTGTTCGGGTCGGTGAGCAGCATCGGCGCGGCCATCGGCATGCTGAGGACGCAGGGGCAGCCCGACGACTACTACCAGCAGTATGGGAAGTCGATCAACGCCGTCACGAAGGCGGATCTCGTGCGGGTGGCGAAGCAGTACATCGATGTCGATCACCTGTCGATCGTGATCGTCGGCGACCGCGCCACGATCGAGGCGCCGCTGAAGGCCACCGGTATCGCCCCGATCGTCGTGCTGGATATAGAGGGAAATCGGAAGTAGGCAGCCAGTTGCCAATTGCCAGTCAGCCACGCGTGACGGACTGGCCACTGGCAACTGGCCACTGACCACAGGAACGGGGAGGGCGGCGTGCCCGCCCCCCGCTTGCCCGCCTTTTTTTCCGGCGCGTCCGCGCGTTACTTCCGTTTTCCCCACGTCGGTGGTGGCGGTTCCTTGACCGCCCGGTTCACCGGCTTCTCCTCGAGCATCCGCAGTGCCTCCTGGACAGCCCGTTCGAGCTGTGGGTCGTGGCCGCCGATCACGTCTTTCGGCCAGTTCTCGACGTCGATGTCGGGGCCCACGCCTTCGTTCTCGACCGCCCACTTGCCGTCGCGCCCGAAGAAGCCGCCACGGGGCGCGATCATCGACCCGCCGTCCACGAACGGTGGGGTGTCGGCGGTATGGACGAGGCCTCCCCACGTGCGTTTGCCGACCAGCGGTCCGATCTTCCGGCGCTTGAACATGTATGGCATCAGGTCGCCGCCCGAGCCGGCCATCTCGTTGATGATCATCACCTTCGGCCCCCAGATGCCGGCCGCCGGGCTGGTGAACGGCACGCGGTCGCCAGCGACGTTGTTGAAGTAGCCGTCGAAGTCGCGCTGCAGCACGTCGATGATGTAGTCGGCTGCCGACCCGCCGCCGTTGAATCGCTCGTCGACGATGGCGCCCTTCTTGTCCTGCTGCGCGAAGTAGTAGCGGTTGAAGCTGGTGTATCCGGGCTGACCCGTGTTTGGCAGGTGGACGTACGCGAGCTGGCCGTTCGACAGCTTGTCCACCAGGCGTCGGTTCGACTCGACCCACGCGCGTGTGCGCAGCCCCTGCTCGTTCGCCACCGGCACCACGGTGACCTGGCGCGCGCCTTCGAGCGTCGGCTTGTTGTTCACCGTCAGCGACGTCTGGCGATTTGCCGTGCCGTCGAGCAGCCGGTAGATGTTGTCGGGCGCCTTCAGGTCGACGCCGTTGATCTTCAGAATGTAGTCGCCAACGGAGACGTCCACGCCGGGCACCGACAGCGGCGCCCGGAGATCCGGGTTCCAGCTCTCGTTGTCGTAGATCCGGGCGATCTTGTAGCGTCCGCTGTCGATCGTGAAGTCGGCTCCAAGCAGGCCGCCCGGCGACAAGGGGAGGTCGGGCATGTCCCCGCCGCGGACGTACGAGTGGCCGATCGCGATCTCCGCACCCATCATGTCGAGGAGGTAGTTGAGATCGGCGCGATGGTTGACGTACGGCAGCAACTGCCCGTACATCATCTTCATCTTCGGCCAGTCGGTGCCGTGGAGATTCGGCACGTAGAGGAAGTCGCGCTGGTTGCGCCACCCTTCGTTGAAGATCTGCTTGAACTCTTCCTTCGGCTCCAGGTACATCCGGAGCGTCGCGCTCAGCCGCCCGGTCCCCGCTTGCGGGGGGGTGCGGTCGGCATCCACGAGGTAGAGGCTTGGCCCGGTCGGAGCAGCCGCACCACGTGCGCCACCGCCAGCCCCGCCGCCGCCACCCGCGCGATAGAGCAGCTTGCGGCCGTCGGCGCTGAGCGTGTACTCGATGACGCCGGTCACGAACTGCGCCGCCTTGCGGTCGCTCAGGCGATAGCGCTGCAGCACCGCGCCGCCCGCACCAGGGGCGGCGGCACCACCGCCCCCGCCGGCAGGCGCGGCTTCCAGGTAGAACACCTGCCCGGCCACGCCGGCCCGCAGGTTTGAATACTGCCGCTCGGGCACGCCCGGCACTGAGACGATCCGCTGCTGGATGTTGTCGAAGTCGATCTGCACTGTCACCGGTTTCTGGCCGCCTCGGCGCTCCGCCGCCGGCTGATCGCCAGCGCCTTGCGCCGCATCGCCCGCCGCCGGCGGAGACGGCCGCCCGCTCCCGATGCCGCTGTCCTCGTCGCTCTCGGGCAGCAGCGGGCTGGGCTCGCCCTTCTTCAGCACGGCCACGTAGAGGCCGAAGTTCTCGGTCCGGTCGTACGACGTCATGTCGAGCCACTGCGACAGCAGCCCGTAGTCGGTCGAGGCCAGGAACCAGAGGTACTTGCCGCTGGCATCCCACGCCGGCCACATCGCGTCGGCCATGCCGTCGGTGACCCGCTTGGTCTCGCCCGTCTCCACGTTGCTGACGAAGATCGCTCGATAGAGCGAGTCGAGGTGCGCCGAGTAGGCGACCCACTTCGAGTCGGGGCTCCACACCGGGTTCACCGTGCGCCGCGGCACCATCCACGGGTCATGGCCCACGATCTTCGATTTGCCCGTTTCCACGTCCACGACGCACACGTGCAGGTTGGAGTCGGTGTAGAGCAGGTTCTTCGAGTCGGGTGACCACGAGGCCGTGTAGAAGTGGGTTGGCGTCGGCAGCGGCACCTCGCGCGGCGGCTTCAGGCCGTCCTGTTCCGCGATGACCAGCTTGTATTCGCCCGACTTGTCGCTGAACCACGACACGTATTTGCCGTCCGGCGACCAAGCCGGATCGCGCTCGGCCGACGCGCTGGAATTCGTCAGGTTGCGGGCGTCGCCCTTCTCGGCCGGGATCGTGAAGATCTCGCCGCGCGCTTCGGCCACGACGCGCTTGCCGGTTGGTGACAGCGCGATGTTCGTCATGCGGCTGGTCACGTCCTCCCAGCGGGGCATCATCCAGGGGAAGTCGCCCGTCGCCGTGATGTTCACGGCGTGCGCCTTCCCGGTCTTCGGGTCGAGTTCGTGGATGTATCCGGCCTGTTCGAACACCACCACGCCGGCGCCCGCATCCAGCGTCTTCACGTCGAAGTCGGTGAAGGTGGTCGCCTGCGCCAGCTTTTTCGCCTTGGTCTCGAACGACCACACGTTGGCCACTCCGTCGCGATCGGAGATGAAATAGACCGTGTCGCCAACCCACACCGGGTCCGTGTCTTTCGAATCGGTCCACGGTGGCGAGACAAGGTCGAAGGTCACGAGATCGACGATCCAGATCGGCCGGTTCTGGCCGCCTCGGTAGTTGCGCCGCTCGTCGTCCCACGAGTTGTTCATCCGGTAGGCGATGTGCGTGCCGTCAGCGGAGATCTTCCCCTGGTATCCGCGGGGAAGCGCCAGCGGTTGCTCGACGCCGCCCTCGACCGGGACCGTCCAGAAGCGCGGCGCGCCGCTCGGCGCCCAGGTCGCGCGCGAGGAGGCGAACACAATCGCCTTGCCGTCGGGCGTCCAGCCCTGGACGCTGTCGGCACCCGGATGCCACGTCAGGCGTCGTGGTTCGCCGCCGTCGGCCGGCACGACGTAGACGTCGGTGTTCCCGGCATATTCGCCGCTGAACGCCATCCACTTTCCGTCCGGCGAGAAGTGCGGATTCGTCGTCTGGCCCTGGAAGCTCGTCAGGCGCCGGGCCCGGCCGCCCGCGCGCTCGACCACCCAGATGTTGTTGGCGTATGCGAACGCAATCTGCGTGGCGCTCACCGTCGGGGAGCGCAAGAGGCGAGTCGGCTGAGACTCTGGTGCGGCGCCAAGCGCCACGATGAGCAAGGGAAGCGCGAGCATCGCCCGCGCAATGCGCGTGAACATGGTGTGGCCTCTCGGGTGAAAGAAACGGAGATCAGAATGCGGCTATCCTACACGGAAGGCGGAAAGGCGGAAAGGCGGAAAGGCGGGAAGGCGGGGGGCTTGCCACGCCGAAGCCCAAAGGGCGAAATCACGCGGGCTTGCCACGCGGTAGCCAGGCTCGTCACGCCGAAGCCCGAAGGGCGGAGGCGGAAGGGCGAAGGCGGGAACCATTCGTGCCGCCGCTGCGTTTCAGTTCATGACGGGCCGGTTGGCGGCCCGGGGACGAAGTGACCATGGACCTGGCCAGCCTGCTCGACCGCTGCCGGCAGGGTGATGACCTCGCCTGGGAGGCACTGGTCCGCCAGTTCGAGCGGCGCGTCTACTCGATTGCCTCGGGCTATGCCTCCGGCCCGGACGAGGCCAGGGATCTGGCGCAGGACATCTTCGTCCGGTTGTACGAAAGCCGCGGAAAATGGGCTCCGGCCGAGGGGTTCACGCCATGGCTGGTGCGCGTGGCCCGCAACGTCTGCCTGGACCAGCTGCGCCGGAAGAAGGCGCGGCCGCCCGCCGAGGATATCCAGGCCGACGAGATGTGGGATCTCGCGAGCCCGGACGCCAGCCCTGAGGCTGAACTGGAGGCGACCGGCCGGCGGCAGCTCGTCTGGCGCGCCCTCCGGTCGCTGGGCGGCCTGAGCCGCGAGGTGCTCCAGCTCAAGGAGATTCAGGGCTTGTCACTCCAGGAAGTCGCCGCGATTCTCCGGGTGCCGATCGGCACCGTGAAGTCGCGGTCGAATCGCGCGCGCCTGGAACTCGCCGAACAGGTGCTCGCGCTCAAAGGCTCGCGGACCGAAGGCGGAGCGTGACGCGATGAACTGCCAGGGATTCGACCTACGGCTCGACGCGCTGCTCGACGGTCGCTGCACCGCGGACCAGTGGTGCGAGGCGGACGCGCACCTCGCCGGGTGCGCCCGCTGCGCGCGGCTGTTCGAGGCGATGGCGGGGCGCGCCGACGATTTGGACGACGAGGGCCACGAGACGCTGTCGGCGGCCATCGTGTCGAAGACCAGCGGCAACCCGTGCGCATCCGCGCGCGAGCGGCTGTGCGATTTCGTCGATCGCCAGTTGGTGAGGTTCGACCAGGAGTTGATGGACGCCCACCTCGCGCGTTGTCCCCGGTGCACTTCGCTGGCCGCGGCCCTCGCCGAATCGACGCGGTTGCTACCCTCGTTTGCCGAGCTGGCACCACGCGAGGGCATCGTGCGCGACGTGCTGGCTGCGACGAGCCGCCGCCAGGCCGATGCGACGTTCGGCGCTCATGCGCGGCCGAGCCGCTTTGGTTCCGGCTCGACAGGGTTACGCGAGAGGGTCTCGGCCTGGATCGCACGCGTCGCGCAGCGGCCACGCTTCAGCTTCGAGGTGGCGTACGTCCTGACGTTGCTGCTGCTTGTCGTATTCGGGAACCCGGTTGTCGCGTTCCGGGACGCCTCCGCACGCGTGCAGCCGCACGTCAGAGACGTCGCTCACGCGGTCAGCCGCCCGCTGGCGAACGCGCGAAAGGTCGGTGCGAACACGCTGGCGTCGGTCGAACGCGCCATCCGGCCGAATGCCGGCCGAGCCAATGCCGGGCCAGAGCGAAGCGTGCTCGCCGAAGGCGGGGAGTTGTTGTATCAGTGGTGGCAGGCGCACGTGGTCGCGCCGTTCTGGTCGGTGGTCTCGGAAGCACGGGACGTGGCCGGGCGCGTGTTCGACGCGCTTGGAAGAGCCGCAGGGGTGGCGACCGCCGAACCAACGATACCTGCCGTGCGTTAGCCATTGCAGGAACGCACGAACAGAGGGAGATGACATATGCAGAATCACCCGGACGAAGTTATGGAACCGAACTACGACAGTACCCCAACCCCTCGCCAGGCCGAGCCGATCGCTCGCCAGGCAGCGGCACATGGGCGCCGCGACTACTTCGACGACCCGCGCCGCAAGTCGCCTGTGCTCGCGCTCGTGCTGTCGATGATGCCCGGCCTCGGGCAGATCTACGTCGGCTTTTACCAGCAGGGATTCACCAACGCGCTGGTGGTCGCGTCGATCATCGGGCTGCTCTCGTCCAACGCGCTCAGCCATGTCGAGCCGCTGTTCGCGATCTTCCTGGCGTTCTTCTGGCTGTACAACATCGTGGACGCCTGGCGCCGCGCGGTGTTCTACAACAACGCGCTTGCCGGCATCGGCCCGGCCACGCTGCCGGAGGAATTCGCCGTCACGGCAGGGCGCGGCACGCTGGTTGGCGGCGTGGCCCTGGTGATCGTTGGCGTGGTGGCCTTGTCGCACACGCTGTTCGGGGTCCCGCTGGACTGGCTGGAGAAATGGTGGCCCGTGGCGTTGATGGCGGTGGGCGCCTGGCTCATCTACCCGACGTTCGCGACGAAGAAGAAGACGGATGCGGTTGGATAGGGGAATGCGGACAGGTGGCAAGGCGGACAGGCGGCAAGGCGGGTAGGCGGGAAGACCAAAGGGCAGGGCGGCATTCAATCCGCCCTGCCCTTTTCGTTTTCAGCTGCCAGCTGACAACTAGCAACCAACAACTAGCAACCAGCAACCAGCAACTAGCAACTAGCAACTAGCAACTAGCAACTGCCCTTCTACTTGCCTTCCGCCGGCGTCGCGTCCGCCTTCTGCGGGTTCTTGACGTACTTGTCGAGCCACGCTGCCCAGCGCGCCCACAGGTCGAGCAACGTCTCCTTCGACGCAGGTCCGTGATCCTCCAGCGGATACAGGTAGAGCGCCGCCGTCTTGCCGAGCCCGTTCAGCGCGTGGAACATCCGCATCGAGTTGGTCGGATCGGTCCCCACGTTCTGGTCGCCGAGTCCGTGGTACATCAGCAGCGCGCCCGTCATGTTGTTCGCATAGAGGAACGGTGACATGGCGAGGTACACGTTCGGCGCCTCCCACAGGTCGCGCCGTTCACTCTGGAACCCGATCGGCGTCAGCGTCCGGTTGTAGGCGCCGTCGCCCGCGATCCCCGCCTTGAAGAACGGCGTGTGGACCATCGCGTTGACCGTCGTGAACGCGCCGTAGCTATGGCCGCCAATGGCCAGCCGCGTCCGATCGACGAGGGCCTGCCGATCGAGCTCGTCGATGATCGCCGAGAGGCTGTTTCGCAGGTCGTTGACGTAGTTGTTGTTCTGCTGGCCGTTGGGCCCGACGATCGGGACCGCGCCCGGCGCATCGACGACGACCGCGTAGCCGAGGCGCACGAAGAACTGCATCGACCGCGTGCCGAAGCTCTGGAACGAGTTCTTGTTGAACGCGCGATCCGGCCGGTCGATCGCCTCCTGGTCGGTGTATTCCCGCGGGTAGAACCAGAAGATCGCCGGCAGGCGTGTTCCCTTCTGATACCCGGGCGGCAGCATCACGTGAATCGGGAACTTGATCCCGTCGGCCCGCTCGATCATCACGCGCTGTCTCGGCGCGCTCGTGAGATCCGGGAAGAGATCCGTGTTGTCGGTCAGCGGTTTCCGCGTCGCCCCGTCGAGGAGAAAGAACTGGCCTACCTGCGTCGGGCCCTGCCGCTCGATGATGAAGCGCCCCGCCTCCGGGTCGAGCACCGTCGTCACGCTCTCGAAGACGTCCTTGTTGTCGCTCTCGAACAAGCGCTTCTTCTCGGCGTTCTTGATGGCCACCCGGTCGATGAACGTCTTCGGCCCCACCTGCTCGGGGTTCTTGTCGTTGAGCGTGCCCTGGTAGTACACGCTCGTCTTGTCGGGCGACAGGAGCACCGGGCCGCCGCCGCCGCCGAACCCGCCGCGGCCGCCGCCGCCGCCACGCTGGCCGCCGCCGCCGCCGGCGCGCACGCCCACGAGGTTGCCCGGGTTCGCGGTCGGATCATCCGTGCGGAACCGCGCCAGCGTGTAGCGCTGGGTCGGTTCGGCCAGGTTGACCGCGACCTCGACCGTGTTCTGGGTCGTTCCCGTGCCGCTGGTTTCGCGGAAGAAGATGATGTGCATGTCGGGCGAGAAGCGCAGGCCGTTCATGCGCGTGTTGTTCTCGAAGAGCACCTTTGCGCCCTTTTCCTCGAACGGCGGCAGCCACTGATACAGCCGGTCCTTGCGCTGCGGCGCCTGGCCGCGGCCCGATCCGCCCGCCTGGTCGCCGCCACCCGCGCCGCGCCCGCCCGCGCCCGCCCTGGCTCCCCGTCCGCCCGCCGCGCCCGCTTCGCCGGCCGGAGGGGCTTCCTGCTCGAGGTAGGTGAGCCCCTGGCTGTCGTCGCGCCACGCGATTTCCCGCTTGCCCTGCTGGGCCTGGCCGCCACCCGGGCCTGCTGCCGCGGCAGGGTCCGGCGCGTTGTCGTCAGCCACGCCAAGGTTCAGGGGCCGGTCGGAGACCTTCGCCAGCACCTTGCCGTTGAGATCCCAGACTTCGTCGATCGTCCCGAAGTTGCTGACGGGCACGATGTAGGAGAACGGGCGCGTCATGCGCGTCACGCGCACGTACTTCCCGTCCGGCGAGAGGTCGAGCGAGCGAATCACCGCCGGCGGCCCGATCTTCTTCAAGCCTGCGGTCGGCGTCATCTTCACGACCTTGGCCTTCGGATTCCTCGGCGCGCCAGCCTGCACGTCGAGAAGCGCCAGTTGCCCTGTCGCGTGCCACTGCAGCAGGTCGAGCTCGAACGGAGTGGACATCAGGCTCGGGAACGTCCGGAGCCGGTTCTTGTCCTTCGCGTCGTGCACTTTCACCTGCGGCCCGATCGGCGAGATCGGCGCCACGGGCATCGGCGGCCGAGCGTCGGGGATCAGGACGGCCGCGATCTGCTTCCCGTCCTTCGTGAAGTCGATGCTGCTCACGATCGTGGCCAGCACCGGCCTTGGCGTGATCTGCCGCGGCTTGTTCGTCGCGAGGTCGGTCATCCAGATGTGGGTCGCGTCCTCGGTGTGCACGAAGTATGCGACCGCGGTGCTGTCCGGCGACCAGGTCGCGTTCGAGACGCGGGCGTTCGGCGGGATGGCGATCGCTTTTTTCGACCCGTCGGTCGCCGAGATCACCTGGATCCCCACGCTGTTGCTGATCGTCAGCGACCGGACGCGGTTCGCCTTGAAGTCGATGAACACACCGCCCAGTTCGTGGAACGGCTTCGAGAACACCGACATCGCTACCGGGCCATCGCCCACCAGGGCGAGGAACCACTTCTTGTCCGGGCTGATGTTGGCCAGCGACACGTTTTGGTTCCGCGGGGCCGTGATGGCGGTTGCCAGCTCCGGCGGCGGCGTCGCGTAGGTCTCCTGCTGCAGGATCTTGTCGGCCCAGCTGAGCGGGGCCGCCTCTTTCGGCGCTGGGGCCTGGGACGGCGCGGCTGCGGCCTTCGTCGGCGCAGCCTGTGTGGCTGGCGCTTGGCCGGTCAGCGTGAGCGGAGCAAGGGCGAGCAGCAACGCGCACGCCAGCCAGGCGAAGCGCCTCGGCATCTCGTGCCGCGCGAGGGAATGCCAAACTCTCATGTAGCCTCCATAACGGATTGCGGCCGGCAGGAAGAATGGGGCACAGGGGCGGTGCCGAGTCCGGTCGCCAGAAGTGTGGGCACGATACACGACGAGGTCGGTGACTGTCGAGGCTTTGCTGCCGAGGCGCGGCCGGTCAACCGGCCGCGCCTCAGCCAGATTCCAGGGGGCCCACAGAAATATGCTTCAACCGTTACGATCTCAGCCCTGGAAGATGGCTAGAATGTCAAGATGGGAACCGGTTGTTTGCAGGCGGCGCGACGGTGCGTTCTGGCCCTGGCCTTTTCGGCCGTCGTCGCACCGGCCGGCCCGCTTGGCGGCGTGTCTCGCGACCAGGCAGGCCCCGGCCAGCAGCCTCCAGTTCAGCAGTCCACACCGTCGCCGCAACAGCCACCGCAGCAGCCGACGTTTCGCGCAGGCGTCAAGCTGGTCCGCGTCGATGTGTCGGTGACTGGCGGTGGCGACAAGCCGGTGATCGACCTCCAGGCGAACGACTTCCAGGTCACCGAAGACGGCGTGCCGCAGCGCGTCGAAACCGCGCAGTTCCAGCGGCTCGACGGCCAACGGCAGTCCGGCGGCGAGACGTCGCTCGATATCCGGTCGCGCGAGCATGCCGCCGCGGAAGCGGCGCGCGAAGACGTACGCATGTTCGTGATCTTCCTGGACGACTACCACATCGAACGACTTCCGGCCATTACGATCCCGCTGCGGCGCAACCTCACGTCGTTCATCAGCCGCCTGCAGCCGACCGACCTCGTCGCCATCGTCGATCCGCTCACGCCGATCAGCAACCTCGAGTTCACCCGCTCCCAGGCCAACCTGACCGACATCGTCCGGAGATTCGAAGGACGGCAGGGCGAAATCTTCCCGGTGAAGAACGCCGCGGAGGAAGCGCAACTGAAGAGCGGAGACGTGGAACGCCTGCGGGCGCAGGTCACCCTGTCTGCGCTGTCCACGCTGTGCGTCCACCTTGGCGGGCTCAGAGAGGGCCGCAAGACCGTCATCTTCGTCAGCCAGGGGCCTCCGCTGATGTTCGCCAGCGGAACGGCGGAGTCGGATCTGCGCGAGGCGACCGAGTCGGCCAACCGGGCGAACGTCACGATTCACGTGGTCGATCCTCGCGGTCTTGGCGCCTACAGCCGCGCGGCCGACTCGATGTACCGCCTGGCGGCGGAAACCGGCGGGCGCGCGATTCTCAACACCAACAACTTCGAGCTTGGCCTGAGACAGGTCGTCGAAGACGCAAGCGCCTACTACCTGATCGGATACACGCCGACGCGGACCGAGGACGATGGCAAGTACCACAAGATCTCGGTGAAGGTGAAGCGATCGGGCGTGCGGGTGCTCGCGCGACAGGGTTACTGGGCACCCAGCCGGAAGGACCTCGATGCGGCCACCGAGGCGGCGAACAGGCCGCAGGTGCCGGGTGTTGCCGGCGCGATGAGGACGATGGCCCGCCTCGAGCCGAGGGGCGCCGTCCAGGCGTGGGTGGGGCTGACGCGCAACGCAGAAGGCCGGACCGTCGCGACGGTGACGTGGGAGCCGGCGGCGATGACGCAGGAGCGGCCAGCAGATCGCCTCGAGCTCGAGATCGTTCCGGCGGGCTCACGCAGCGCAACCGGGCCCCCGCTGGTGTTGCCCGCGCCGGCCACCGGCAAGCCGGGCCGCCCTCGCGGTTCCCTGGTGCTGCCTCCCGGAGCCGTCCTGCTGCGCTTCACCGCGCGTTCCGTGGACGGCGCGGCCGTGGATCGCTGGGAGCAGCCGCTCGTCGTACCCGACCTCTCGTCGGCGGCCGTCGCGCTGGCCACGCCGCGGATCCACATTGCCGCATCCCTGTTGGAGTTGCGCGAGCTGCAGGCGTCTGCGGACCCGGTGCCCCGGGCGGGGCGACTGTTCCGCCAGACGGACCGCGTCTTCGTGGACGTCGAGTGCTATGCGACGTCGCCCCAGGCGCCGCCCGTCGTCACCGCCCAGTTGCTCGGCGCAGACGGTAAGGAGTTGCTCGCGCTGCCGGTTCCCGACCTCAAGGCGGGCAAGGCCCGCCTCGAGCTGCCGCTGAGAGGTCTCGGCAAGGGCACCTACATGCTGCGCGTTCGCGCGCAGTCGGGTGACGCGCTGGCCGAACAGGTGGTCGGGTTCAGGGTCACGCCGTAGGAAAGGTAGTAGTTTCACTCGTGACGACGGACAACCCGGAGCCTGCAGAGCGCGCAGGTCCCGGCTCGGCGTTTCCTGCGGTCTCTGTGAGCTCTGTGGGTCGCGTGACTGACTGATCACTGGCCCCCGCTGCGTCCGTTCCGGACTCGCCCTGCGCGGCCGGGGGCGGACTGTCTCGCGCCGCGCCCTTCGACGTGGCTCAGGGCGTGGTGCCGCGTGGGGTTCTGTCCCCTGACGCTCCTCCCTTCGCCGACAGTCGCCGCGGCCGCCGTTCGACTTCGCTCACGGCGCCCTGAGCTTGCCGCCCTTCGACGCTGCTCGGGGCGACCCTGAGCTCGCCGAAGGGCCGAAGGGCCCACCCCTCCCGGCGAGTCTCCGTGTTCCGACCCTGCTGCGTCAGCACCGACCCTGCTGCGTCAGCACCGACCCTGCTGCGTCAGCACCGACCCTTCATCGTGGGCACCGACCCTTCTGCGTCAGTTCCCGACTCCTCTGGGCGCACCTGACGACTCTTACCTCCCCCTCGGCGCCTGGTCCACGTACTGCACCGGCTTGGATCGATCCTCGTACGGCCGCAGCACCCACTCGAAGAAGGTCCACGTCCGGTTCCAGGAATCGATCTGTTCGGGCGACTCCACGCGCTGAAGCGTCGTCGCGTCCACGCGACGGCTGAATGCGTGGCCGCCGCTGGCGCCCCAGCGCGGCGGGTCGACGTACGTTTTCGTCTCGGCCAGGTCCGGTTTCCGCGACCGCAGGGCATCGACAATCTGCTGGTCTTCCACGTAATTCACATCGAGGTCATTGGTCGCGACGTGCACCAGCAGCGGCACCCGCAGTTTGTCGACGTGGTAGAGCGGCGAGCGCTTGATGTAGATGTCGTTCTTCTCGAACGGCAGCCCCTGAATCGCCTTCTGCGTCGAAAAGTCCCACTGGTAGCTCGGGCCCTTGTACGACAGGCGAAAGACGAGGTTCGTCACCGGCACGATCGCCGCGCCGGCCGCGAACGGGTGCTTCTCGCGGAAGAGGGACAGCAGCGTGATGTAGCCGCCGTGGCTCCACCCCATCAGCCCGATGCGCGCCGGATCGACGTGCGGGAGCGTCTTCAGGAAGTCGACGGCCGAGATGACGTCCTCGACCTCGTTGCCGCCGTAATCGATCGCCTGGTGATACGCTTCGCCGTAGCCGGTGCTCCCGCGGTAGTCAGGCGCGATGACGACATAGCCGCGCGCCACGGCTTCCTTCACGAAGGGGAACATGCTGATCCCCCAGTTGCCGTGCACGCCGCCGTGAACCCACACCAAGGCCGCGTGGCCCTTCGGCCCGCGCTTCTGAAGCGGCTGGAAGAGGTACGCGGGCACGTCGAGATCGCCCACGTTGCTGCGATACTTCACCGTGCTGAAGTCGATGATGCCCTTGCACAGCTCCGGGTAGCGAGCCGCGGCCTTCTCGCGCGCCGCGATGTCCGCCTGGTAGTCGGTGCCGAGCGATTGGTCCTTCGGGTTCTTCGATATGTACAGCTGACGCGCCCGGTCGGGATCCATGGGCGCCTGCAGTCGCGGATTCTGCCTCGGCTGCTGAGGCTGCGCCTGGCCCAGGCGCTGCGGGGGCGGCGTCTGCTGTGGCGGGTTTTGGGGGATGGCTGCGCCCAGGCTGATACCACCGAGCGCAAGCGCGAAGACAACAGTTGGCACGAACGAGTTCGTGGTCCGGATCAAGATGGCCTCCAGGAAATAGGACGAAAAGGGGCAGTGGAGGGGATATTAGCAGGATTCGGTGGACAGCGCGCACCAGCCGCAGTTCGACCTGATGACCGGCGAGAACTGTCTGACCTCGATCCCTGCCCCCCGATTCGTCAAGCGCGAATGAAGTCAGTGCGGGCCGGCGTGAACACGTCGATGAGCGCGCCTTCCTCGAGCGCGACGGCGCCGTGCGGCACGTCAGGTGGAACGAAGCAGCTGTCGCCGGCCGAGAGCACGGTCTTTGCCCCGTCGAAGTTGAACTCGAAGCGCCCGCGCTCTACAAAGGTGACCTGCCGGTGCGGGTGCGCGTGGATGTAGCCAACGGCGTCCTTCTGGAATGTCACCCGCACCATCATCAACTCGGGATCGTGGCCGAGCACCTGGCGCGTCACGCCGGGCTCTGCCGGAACGGTGGGGGCTTCTGCGGCACGAACGATCATAGGGACCTCGAGAAAAAGGCTCAAGGCCGACCCCCTACGCTCTCTTGGCCTCGAGCCGCTGCTCCACTGCCTGCCGGGCACGGAATATCGAGCACCACTCCTTGTGCTCGGCGACAGCCATGCCGCACTCAGGGCAAATCCTGACACGCGTGACCGGCTGAGCATCTCCAATTCCGAGGATCTTCTTCAAGAACGTCATACCGCTAAAGACGGTTTCAGGCGCAGAATGGTTCCCTCGGTATGGCACCCATCATCCGGACCGACGGCCTGACCAAGGACTACGGTCACGTCCTCGGCGTCGACGGCCTGACCTTCGAGGTGGATCAGGGCGAGGTCATGGGCTTCCTCGGTCCGAACGGTTCCGGCAAGACCACCACCATCCGGCTCCTGCTGGATCTCCTCCGACCGACCCGCGGCTCGGCCACGATCGGCGGCTTCGACTGTCACCGTCAGAGCCTCCAGGCAAGGCGCCTGGTCGGATACCTGCCGGGCGAGATGCCGGTGTATCCGGAGTTGAGCGGCGCGGCCTACCTCGCCTATCTCGGCAGCCTTGGTGCGGAGTCGCCGGCGCCGGACATCGTCCAGCACCTGCTGAGCCGCTTTGGCATCGGCCCGGCCGAGCTGAAGCGTCGCCTTCGTGACTTGTCGCACGGGATGAAGCGAAAGCTGGGGATCGTGCAGGCCCTGATGACGCGCCCGAAGGTCGCCATCCTCGACGAGCCCACGAGCGGTCTCGATCCGCTGATGATCGAGGCCTTCGCCGAAACGCTGGCCGAGCTGAAGCGGGACGGCCGGACCACGGTGTTTCTCTCCTCCCACGTGTTGTCGGAGGTCGAACGCACGTGCGACCGCGTCGCGGTGATCCGCGACGGTCGAGTTGTCGCGGTGCAGACGATGGCGGGGATCCAGGAGGGGCTGCCCCGTCGTGTGACCGTGCACATCTCGCAGCCAGAGAGCCGGCCGGTTCCCGACCTGCCCGGCGTGCGCCTGGTGTCGCGCGATGCCGCGCGGTGGGTGCTCGACGTCGTCGGGCCGCTCGGACCGCTGCTCGATCGTCTCCACGGCATGCCGGTGTCCGACATCGACGTGCAACGGTGCTCGCTGGAAGACTACGTGCTTCGCCTCTACACGGACCGATGATGCACCACGCACGGCTTCGCCCGCTCGTGCTCCGTTCGTTGTCTCGAGGGCGTCGCGTGTTTGCGGCCGTCGCGGGGATTCTCGCCCTCTTCCAGATGCTGCTCGTGGTCATCGCCACCTCGCTCCAGCAGGCGCGGTCGTTCGATCTGATGTCCGCCCTCATGCCGTTGTCCATGCAGCAGTCGCTCGGCCCAGGGGCCTTGATGCTCGCCTCGTTTGCGGGCATGGTGACGTTCGGGTATTTCCATCCGATCGTGGTCCTCGCGGTGATCCAGGTCGGCATCTACGCGGCCACCGAGCCGGCAGGCGAGATCGAGTGGGGGCTGTTCGATCTCGAGCTGGCGCGGCCGGTCCCGCGTGGCGCGATCATGACGCGGAGCCTGCTGGTCGCCCTGGGCGTGACCGCGGCCACTGTGTGCGCGATGGCCGCCGGCACGTGGGTGGGCCTGGCCGTGTTGGCCCCGTCCGGCGCCGTCTGGCCGTCGCCGCTCCGAATCCTGAGCCTCGCCGCGCACCTGCTGATGCTGTCGTGGGTGTTTGCGGCTGCAGGCCTCGCGGCGGCGGCCTTCGCGCGCCGCCGGGGCACGGCCTTCGGAGCCGTGGCGGTCGTGGCGGTGTCCCTCTACCTGCTCAACTTCGTCGCGGATGCGTGGGCGACGGCAGCGCCCCTTCGCCCGTATTCTCCGTTCCACTACTTCCCTGGTTTCGCCGTCGCCAACGGCACGGCGCCCGTCGCCTACGACCTTGGAGTGCTCGCTACCTTCACCGTGGCGCTGGTTGCGGTCGCCTACTGGCGGTTTGCACGGCGGGACCTGTAGGCGCGAACGCCCCGGTCCTGGCTCTCCCCGTGGTCCCGGCGACCAGCCATCGTCCGGGCGACCGGCCGGTCGCCCCTACGGGTGACGAGGGGGCCCGCGGTGGACGGGTCGTGCGGTGGCGGGGGCGACGCGCCATGGTCCGGGCGACCCGCCGGTCGCCCCTACGGTATGATTCGCAAATGATACCCGCAATCCGCCGCCTGGCCCTCCTGCGCCCGTTCATGGTCCTGTGCGTCATCGTCGCCGGTTCGGCCGGGTTGATCGCGCGCCAGAAGGCCACCGCCCCCCCAGTCGTCACCGCCGACGACTACGCTCGGGCCGAGAAGTTCCTCGGCGACAACACGACGCCGCTGGTCCTGCGCGGTCCCGTCCGCGCGACCTGGCTTGCCGGCGATGGCGGTCGATTCTGGTATCGCAACCTCGTCGAGAACGGCTCCGAGTTCGTGCTGGTGGACCCGGTGAAGCGCACGAAGGCGCCGGCGTTCGACCATGCGAAGGTCGCCGGCACGCTGTCGGTTGCGGCCGGCGCGCGTTACGACGCCACCCACCTGCCGTTCACCCAGTTCACTTACTCGGCGGACGGGCGCTCCATCGCGTTCACCGTCGAGGGCCGCGGCTGGACCTGCGACGTGGCCGGCTCCTCGTGCGCCAGCACGAAGAGCCCTGAAGCGGCGTCCGCGCGGAAGGAGGTCGTCTCACCCGACGGCAAGCTCGCCGTCTTCATCCGCCATGACAACCTCTGGGTGCGCAACCTGGCCACGGCCGTCGAGAAACCGCTGACGACCGACGGCGTCAACGACTTCGGCTATGCCACCGACAACGCGGGCTGGACGAAGAGCGACAATCCGGTGCTGTTGTGGTCGCCCGATTCGACGAAGATTGCCACCTTCCAGCAGGATCAGCGCGGCGTCGGCGAGATGTACCTGGTCGATACGAAGGTCGGGCACCCGACGCTCCACGCGTGGAAGTACCCGCTGCCTGGCGACGAAACGGTCACGACGATTCAGCGCGTGGTCATCCACCTCGATGGCCCGCGCGTCGTCCGCCTGAAGATCGCGCCCGACCAGCACCGCGGGACGATTACCGACGACATCAAGGGGCGGAGCACCGAGTGGGACGATGTCGAGTGGAGCGCCGATTCGAGGCATCTCGCCTTCGTGTCCACGTCGCGTGACCACAAGCACGAGCAGTTCCGCCTGGCGAACCCGGACACGGGCGACGTGCGCGACCTGTTCGACGAGAAGGTGGCCACCTACTTCGAGTCTGGGATGGGCACCGCGAACTGGCGTTTTCTCCCGGCGTCGAACGAGGTGGTCTGGCTGTCTGAACGCGACAACTGGGCGCAGCTCTATCTCTACGACCTGCAGACCGGCCGGCTGAAGAACCAGGTCACCACGGGTGAGGGCAACGTCACCCAGGTCGTGCGCGTGGACGAGAAGCAGCGGCTGATCTACTTCATCGGTGTCGGCCGCGAGAAGGGCCGCGACCCGTACTTCCGGCATCTCTACCGTGTTGGTTTCGACGGGAAGAACCTGGCGCTCCTCACGCCCGCTGATGCCGATCACGACGTCGCGCTCTCGCCGTCCGGCAGCCTGTTGGTGGACAACTACTCGCGTCCCGACGTCAAGTCCACGAGCGTTCTCCGTGCCGCCGATGGCGCACAAGTGCTGGCGCTCGAGGAGGCGGATCTTTCGAAGCTGCTCGCCGCAGGCTGGAAGCCGCCGATCCCGTTCACGGTCAAGGCGCGCGACGGGGTCACCGATCTCTACGGTCTGATGTTCCGTCCCACCGGCTTCGACCCGTCGAAGAAGTACCCAATCATCAACAACATCTACCCGGGCCCGCAAACCGGCAGCGTCGGCAGCCGCGGCTTCTCCGCCTCGCGCGGTGACACGCAGGCGCTTGCTGAACTGGGTTTCATCGTTGTGCAGATCGACGGGATGGGCACGCCGTGGCGCTCGAAGACGTTCCACGACGCCTATTTCGGCGACATGGGCGACAACACGCTTCCCGACCAGGTCTCGGGCATGAAGCAGCTGGCGCAGCGCTTCCCCTGGATCGACATCGACCGCGCGGGTATCTACGGCGGATCCGGCGGCGGCTATGCGACCGCTGGCGCGATGTTCCGCTACCCGGACTTCTTCAAGGTGGGCGTCTCGACGTCGGGCAATCACGACAACCGGGGCTACGAGGACGACTGGGCCGAGAAGTGGCAGGGGCTGCTGGTCAAGAAGGCGGACGGGACATCGAACTACGACGACCAGGCGAACCAGAACCACGCGAAGAACCTGAAGGGCAAGCTGCTCCTCGCCCACGGCACCATGGACAACAACGTGCCGCCCTATAACACCCTGCTGGTGGTGGACGCGCTCATCAAGGCCAACAAGGACTTTGACCTGGTGCTGTTTCCCAACCGCGGCCACGGCCTGGGGGAGTCCTACATGATTCGCCGTCGCTGGGATTACTTCGTCCGCCACCTGCTGGGGGCGGAGCCGCCGAAGGAGTTCGAGTTCCACCCGCGGCCAATCGCGCCTACTGGCGGCTTGTGAGCCGCGCGCGGCACGCATGAATCGCGCGCTCGATCTCGCCGAGCACGTCGTCGCGGCCGGCCGCGCGCGCGAGCGCGGCGGCCTTTTGGAGGCTGTCGAGCGCCTCCTGCCACCTGCCGCTCCGTCCGTACGCCTGGGCGAGCGAGAACCGCACGTCCAGCGACCCCGGCGCCAGGAGAACCGCCCGCTCGTAGTGCAGCAGCGCCTCGTCCGCACGCCCGCCGTCGGTCAGCAGTTCCGCCAGGTTGAGGTGCAGGCCGACGCTGCCAGGCTGGAGCCGCACGGCTTCCTGCAGGTGCCCGATGGCCGCGGCGTGCTGCCCCGTCGCTTCGAGCGCGAGCGCGAGGTGACCGTGCGCCTCGGCGTAGTCGGGTTTCAACCGCAGCGCCGCCTCCGCTTCGGCGATCGCTTCCTGCAGCCGGCCTGCCTGCTGGAGAGCGCCCGCCAGGTTGTTGTGCAGCGTCGGGTCTCCGGGGTTTCGCGTGAGCGCCTCGCGAAACACGGGAATGGCTTCCACGGGCCGGCCCGACTCGGTCAGCGCCAGCGCGAGGTTCTTGCGCGCGGCCGCGGAATCTGGCGCGAGCCGCGCGGCCACCTGAAACTCGGCCAGCGCCTCGGCGGTGCGTCCCGCCTCGCGCAGCGCCAGGCCCAGCGCTTCCCGCGCCTCCGCGTCGTCGGGGCTGAGCGCAACGGCCCTCGCGAACTGTTCGACCGCCTTCGGCTTGTCGCCCAGCCTATCCAGCGCCACACCCAGGTTGAAGTGCGCGGCCGCGTACTCGGGCGATGCCGCCACCGCCCTCTCGAGGAACGGGATGGCTTCAGGTGCCCGGCCGGCGCTGACGAGCGAGGTTCCGAGGTTCAGATTCGTCTCGTCGCCACTTGCCGACAACGGTAGGTTGGCTGCGACCGCCACAACGCCGGCGACGGCCAGGCCGGGGGCCCACTGGCGCCAGCCGCGCACCGATCCCGGCAGGGCCGCGATCGCCGCGGACGCAAACAGCATGACGATCGGCACGAAGGGATATCGATAGCGCGCCAGCACGTAGAAGAACGCCACCGAGAGAGCGAGTCCGGCGAACGTGGCGTACAGCAACGCGAGTCGCCGCCAGTCCGCCCGAGTCAGCCACGCGCCGAGCGCGGCGAGCGGGAGCAGGACGCCGAGATTCAGCCAGAACAGCGTGCCGAGAACACGCGAGTTCTCGGCATACACCTCGATCGATTCGGTGTCGACCGCCTCGGCGGCGTTGATCGTCAGCAGCAGCTTGCGGCCCAGCAGTCGCAGCCATCCGGCCGGGTCGGACCGGATATCGGCCAGCGCCCGATTGATCCAGTAGGTCGACACATCGCCTGGTGACAGCGCGCGCCCCGCCGCCTTCTCCGCCAGGCGGGTCGCGTCGTCGCGTTCGAACGCGACGTTGCCGTGGTTGGGCACGAGCGGCTCGTACGACCCGTGCGCCCCCACGTGATTCCCGATATAGAAGTTCGGCCCGAACTGGGAGGTCGAGACCAGGAACTCTCCGCCGACGTAGTAATTCCGAAGGCCGACCGGCAGGATGACGGCGACGACGGCCGCGGTGAAGACGGCCAGCCACGCGGCCCGCGTCCGCGCCGGCGTGCCCCGAAAGAAGAGCCAGAGCCACGCGGCGACGACTGGGTAGAGGACGCGTGCGTTCTCGCGGTTGAGCGTGAACGCCCCGAGCGCCACGCCAGCCGCGGCCAGCCACTTCCACCCGAGCCGCGCCACGAACTCGCCGAGCAAGGCGAGCATCGCTGTCACGAGGAACAGGTCGAGCGACGACTTCTGAATCAACCCATCGAAGAAGATGGCGGGTGGGTACACCGCCAGGAACCACCCGGCCACCAGGCCGACGCGCTCGTTGAAGAACCGACGTCCCGCGTGGGCGAGCAGCAGGCACGACGCAGTTCCAAGTGCCGTCTGCAGCAGCCGGACGACGAGCAGGCTGTTGCCGGCCAGTTTGAACACCACCGCGAGCAGGTACGGGTAGAGCGGCGCCTGGTAGAAGACCGACGAGCCGAGCCACTGACCACCGGCAATCTCGCGCGCCCAGCCCACGTACTGACGGCCGTCGCCAATCAGGACCGAGAAGAGTGTGGAGTCGTGGAGCTCGAGGAGGTAGAGGACGCGAAGGACCAGGGCCACGATAGCAACCCATGCCACCGAACCCGGCTGGATCCGAGCTGTCATCGCCGCCCAGAATAGCAGATAGCGAAAAGATCGAGAAAAGGGGCTTGGCCAAGCGCGAGCTGATGATCTGCGAGGACGAGATCCCGCAGCTGAAGGGGTAGGGGCGACCAATCGGTCGCCCCTACCGCGCCATCCATGGCCTCGCCTGCGGCCGGACCTTCAGGGTAGAATGGCCGCTCTGCCTGGCACGCGGAACACCCCGTCTGCGAGCGTGGGCGTTCGGCCAAAATCGGACATCCTGTCGGCCTGGCGGGGTGATCACAGCTTCGAGATCAGGAAATGAGCCAGCGGCGTCCGTCTCTCGGTCCGACGTTCTGGCTGCTGGCGGCCGGGCTTCTCGTCGCCACGGTCATCGCCTTCGCCCCGGTGCGCCATTACGACTTCGTCTCCGTGGATGACCACATCTACGTGACCGACAACCCGAGGGTGCTGGCCGGCCTCGCCTGGTCGTCGATCGCCTGGGCGTTCACCACGAGCTACGCGAACTTCTGGCATCCCCTGACCTGGCTGTCGCTGATGCTCGACGTGGAGATGTTCGGCGCGAGCCCGGGCGCGCTGCACGTCACGAACCTGGTGCTCCACCTGGGCAGCGTGTTCGTCCTCTTTCTGGCTCTCGTGCGCATGACTGGTGCGGTAGGCCGAAGCGCGTTCGTTGCAGCGCTGTTCGCTCTGCACCCCCTGCACGTCGAATCGGTGGCCTGGGTGTCGGAGCGCAAGGACGTCCTCAGCACTCTCTTCCTGATGCTGGCGCTATGGTCCTACGCGGGACACGCGCAGCGGCGTGGTGGTGGCCACCGTGCCTTGCCGGCCTACCTCGTGACACTCGCGCTCTTCGCGCTGGGGCTGATGGCCAAGCCGATGCTCGTCACACTGCCGTTCGCGCTGCTCCTGCTCGACTGGTGGCCGTTGGGCCGGGCAACCGCGGGTGCCGGTGGATCAAGCCAACGCGACAACGGAGCGGCCTGGTGGCGGGCATGGGTGTCGCTGCTGCGCGAGAAGATCCCGTTCTTCGCGTTGGCGGCCGCCTCTGGCGTGGTGGCGTTCATCGCGCAGCGCACAGGAGGCGCCGTCGCGGCGCTCGAGTCGTTTCCGCTCGCAGGCCGCGTGGCCAACGCGCTCCACTCGTACCTCGAATACGTGGTGAAGATGGTGTGGCCGACGGGGCTGATCGCGTTCTATCCCTATCCGCAGCAGATCTCCGCAGGGCCGGCCATCCTCGCACTCATCGCCATCCTCGTCGTCTCCGCGCTCGTCATCCGGTTCGCGCCTCGCTGTCCATACCTGGCTGTCGGGTGGTTCTGGTACGTCGGCACCTTGCTCCCGGTCTCGGGTCTGGTCCAGGTTGGCAGTCACGCGATGGCCGACCGCTACACGTACGTTCCGCTCATCGGCCTGTTCATCGCGATCGCCTGGGGCGCGTTCGATCTGGTCGGGCGGGCTCGTTCCGGGCGAGTGGTTCTCGCGGTTGCAGCGTGTGTCATCGTTGCGGCGCTCGGAGTGACGACGCGAGCGCAGGTGATGACGTGGAAGAACAGCGTCACGTTGTGGCGGCACGCGCTGGACGTTGTGCCCGGGAACTATTACGCGCACAACGGTCTTGGTCTGGAGCTCGACAAGCAGGGGCGCACCAGTGAGGCGATGGCGCACTTCCGCGAGGCGAGCCGGCTCGCGCCGGGGTTTCCCAACGGACACAATAACCTGGGGCTTCTGCTGGCAAACCAGGGCCGGACCGACGAGGCTCTGGCCGAGTATCGAGAGGCCCTTCGGCTGGCGCCCGATTACCTGCAGGCACACCTGAACCTCGGGAATGCCTTATCGAAGGCCGGTCGAGTTGAGGAAGCCTCGTCGCACTACGCCGAGGCCGTTCGCCTGAAGCCCGACTCGGTGGACGCTCGCACCAATCTGGGCAACGCCCTGCTCGTGCTCGGTCGCGTCGAGGAGGCGGTCGGACGATATCGCCAGGCTCTCACGCTCGATCCCGGCTCTGCGCCTGCCCACTACAACCTGGGAAACGCGCTCCAGTCGATGGGTCGCCTGGACGAGGCCGTGGGGCATTACCTCGAGGCGCTCGCACACCACGGCGACTCCGTCCAGATTCGAAACAACCTGGGAGCCACGCTCGAACGCCTCGGGCGGTTCGACGAAGCGCTCGCGCAATTCCAGGCCGCAATACGGCTCGATCCCGAATCGGCGCAGGCCCGGAACAACCTGGGCAACGTCTTCGGCCAGATGGGCCGGCCGGCCGACGCGGCGGAGCAATACCGGGATGCCTTGCGGATCGATCCCACATACGCCGACGCGCATATGAACCTGGGAAGCGTGCTGGCTGATAGTGGTCGGCTCGAGGAGGCAGAGCGGGAGCACAGGCAGGCGGTCGCGTTGAACCCTCGGTCCGCCAACGCCCACTACAATCTGGCGAGCACGCTGCAGCAGCGGGGACGATTGGAAGAGGCTGTCGTTCACTACAACGAGACGCTCCGGCTCGAGGGCCCTTCCGTCGATCTCCATCGGTCGCTCGCTGCGACCTTCGAGCGAATGGGCCGCGCTGCCGAAGCGGAGGAGCATTACCGGGAGGCGTTGCGCCTGCAGCCGAACCAGCCGGATGCGGCCGCCGGCCTCGCGAGGGTCTCTTCGAAGCTGGGAAAGCGCCAAGACAGATGAAGACCTCCACGCTCCGGGCGGTGGACCAGTGGATTGGCCTGCCGGCGTGCCTCCTCCTGACGCTGCACCGATGGCTGCTCGGTGGTTCCGCTCCGGCCGGCCCGGTTCGGCGGATTCTCTTTGTCAAGCTGGCCGAGCAGGGGTCCACCGTCCTTGCCGAGGAGGCCCTGCGGAGTGCAATCGCCCGGGTAGGGAGCGAGCACGTCTTCTTTCTCGCCTTCGAGGAGAACCGGTTCATCCTCGACGCGATGGATCTGATTCCCGGCGACAACGTCCTCACACTTGACGCGACGAGTCTGGCGACCGTCACGCGCTCGACCATCTCGGTGCTTCGGCGCCTGCGCGCGCTGCGGATCGACGCTGCCGTCGACCTCGAATTCTTCGCACGCTCGTCCGCGATCTTCAGTTACCTGAGCGGCGCGCGCCAGCGTGTCGGCTTGCACTCTTACGTCGGTGAAGGCCCTTCCCGCGGCAACCTGCTGACGCACCGGCTGCTCTACAACCCGTACCTCCACACCAGCCAGCTGTTCCTCCTCCTGGTGGAGGCGCTCGACTGCGCGGCGAACCGGTTCCCGGCGTTCCCCCGGGTGCCGCCGAGGATGCGACAGCACGGCGCCATCAGGCCCCCGGCCGCTGAAGACGTGGCTGCCGTTGCCCGTCTGCTGCGCGACTGCACGCGCCAGGCCGACGTGCCGCCGATCATCCTGCTCAACGCCAACTGCGGCGACCTGCTCCCGCTGCGCCGATGGGACAGCGGCCGATATGTGGGCCTGGCGCGGCGCCTGCTCGACGCGCGGCCCGAAGTCTACGTGGCATTTACTGGGAATTCGAACGAAGCTGCCGAGGCCGACCGGCTTGCGGCAGCGGTCTCGTCGCCGCGGTGCGTCTCGCTGGCGGGAAGGACTACTCTTCGCGAACTGCTGGCGCTCTATTCCCTGTCGCAGGTGCTGGTCACCAACGACAGCGGGCCCGCGCACTTCGCGACGCTGACGCCCATCGACGTCGTCACGCTCTTCGGGCCCGAGACGCCGGCGCTCTTTGCCGCCCAGACACCACGCAACCATGTACTGTGGGCCGGCATTGCCTGCAGTCCCTGTGTCAGCGCGTTCAACAACCGGCTGTCAACCTGCCAGGACAACGTCTGCATGCAGCAGTTGACGGTGGACCAGGTGTTCGAGGTCACCATCAGCGCCTACACGTCCCGACTCACCGCGCCATCCAGTACGTCATCTTGACCGACAGCGACTTGTTCCGAACCTGCATGAAGTGCGGGCCGGGCAGGTCCGTGTCCCATCCCTGGTTGTAGACGATGTAGAGGTCGCTGCCGGGGCGGTAGATGTACCAGAGCAGCAGGTTGATGGTGGCCTGTTTCTTCGCGTCGTTGTACTGGATGAACCCCTTGGCGAAGAGCGACGGCGAGAACGAGTAACTGACGCGGGTGCTCACCGTGTTGGTCACGTACGCCGGCACCGCGGGCAGCGTGATGCGGTTGCGGTTGTAGCTCATCTCCACGAGCAGGCGCGTGAGCGGCAGCAGGTTCAGCCCGGCGCTGAGCGTCGTCTTGTCGCCCGAATAGTAGCTGCCCGTCTCCACGCCCGCGCTGCCCGAGACGCGCAGGCTCGAGTTCGACAGGTACGACGCGCTGACCGTGTTCCACGTATAGGCACCGACAGGCACGATGCCGTTCCCGAGCTGCCACGGCGCCGAGAGATGGTCGTCGTCGTGCAGAACGTCGACGGTGAGCGTGGACGTGTCGTTGAACGCCGCAATGAACTGCCCGTCGCCGGTCCGCGAGGCCAGCGAACCGGCGTGATTCATGTAGGTGTCGAGCTGCCCCCCGATCGTCAGTTGCCGCACGCCCGGCCACTTCGGCCGTGGCGTCCACGCCCCGCGCACGCGCGGGTTCCGGACGTCAGTCCGCTTGATGTACCCCATCTCCGCGTTGAAATTGTCGCCGACGTCCAGGTACGTCACGCCGTAGTTGTAGTGGTCGTGCTGGTCGGCGAAGTCGAAGCCGGCCGCGTAGTCGTTGCCCTTGGAGCCGGGCGTGAATGTCTTCGCCGCCAGCGCCGTCAGCGTCGTCGTCTTGCCGAGGACAAGGTTCAGGTCCACGCCCGCCGTCCGGTTGAACGCCGCCCCGGTCCCACCCTCGCGGTTCAGGAAGATCGCGCCCATCGACGAATAGCCGAACACGTTGCGCTTGAGTCGCACGACCGAGTAATTGGCCCGCGGCAGCAGCACGGGGGCGTTCGGGGAGCCCACGCTCGCTTGGTCGGTCTCGATGTTCATCAACCCGACGCTGTAAGCGCCCAGGCGCCCCGTGACGCGCTCGCCGGCCAGCAGTGGCACCTCCCGCCCGTCGCCCGTCAGGCCGATGCGCCGCGAGTAGAACAGCGGCAGCAGGCCAGCGCCCTGGTCACCGTTCTCGGTCCCCGACTTGCCGTAGTTGAAGAGGCCGGCCGTTTCCGTGAAGAACTGGCGCTTCTCGGGGAAGAACAGGCTGAAGCGCGAGACGTTCACCACTTCCTGGTCGGCCTCGACCTGCGCAAAATCCGTCTTGTAGGTGAGGTCCGCGGTCAGGGTGTCGGTGAGGCCGATGCGGGCGTCCACGCCGTAGCGGTCGAGCTTGTTCGTCGACACGTCGGCCACGTTGTCGTAGCCGACCTGCGGCGCGAGGAACGGCACGACCTCGAACCGGCGCTTCGACTGGAGGTCGCGCAGGCCGTCGAGCACACCGGCATTCGACAGGCGGGCGAACCCGAACGCGCCCTGCGCGCGCGGGTACGACACCCAGTACGATTCCTCGTTCTTCCGCACGATTCGCCGCCCGACGTTGAGGCCCCACGTGGTCTCCCCGATCGCCGTCTTGAAGCGCAGTTGGCTGAACGGGATCGCGATCTCGGCGTACCACCCCTTGTCATCGATCGTCGTCCGGCACTCCCACACGGCGTTCCAGTCGTTGTTCGTCACCCGGGCATTGTCGGTGTACTGCGCGTCCTTGAGGGCGCCGAGCGGGTTGGTCGCGAAGTAGAAGCCGTTCCTGCGGTCGTGGAAGGTGTCGATCACGATCCGCATCTGGTCGCCCTTGGCGAGGCTCGAATCGCGCTTCCACTCGCTCGCGCGGATCCCCCGCGGGTCGGAATCGTAGGCCCAGAGCGCGAAGTAGATCTTCCGGTCGTCGTAGAGGACGCGGAATTCGGTCCGCTCCGAGATCGGGGCGCCCGGGCTCGGCTCCCGCTGGATGAAATTCCCCTGGACCGGCGCCGGTTCCCAGACCGCGTCGTCCAGACGGCCGTCGATCTTCGGGGCCTGGCCCTTGGGAAGACGCGCGGCCATGGCGTGAAATGTCTGGGGATCGATCCGGGCGAGATCGATCGGCGCCTGCTGACCCTCCGCGAGGCGCGGGGCCAGGGCGAACAGGCAGAGGACCAAGCAGGTCGAGCGATGGGAGGACAGCATCGGAGCGCGGGGGAACCCTATTCTCAGGCCTGAACACCCGGGACGACAACACCATTCCTGCGCCCGGATGGCCATTCCATTCCGGTGACCAATCCCCCGACTGTTGTCGAAGTTGACAGTGGTGCCCCGTTGCGGTCGTCGGCGTCGTCGTTCCGTTGTCGTCGGTCGCCACTGCCCTGAAGCGCCGTCGCTCCGGCGGCGTGGTGTCCGCCCATCACAGCAGTGCTGAACTCCTGCGCCAGGCTCGGCGCAGTCGTCGTCACTGTCTTCTCAGGCTCGGTTTAACCGCCTCGTCGAATTTGTTCTATTTGTAGTCCGGCGCTGATTCTTGGTGGGATCGTCGGGTGGGCGGCCCACCGGCGCCGTGAGGAGGATTGATGACTCAAGGCTCGCTCAAGTGCGTGCTGGCAACCGTCCTGGTCGTGCTCCTGGCCATGACCGGTTCGCTGGCGTATGGACAGGGTGGCTCCACCACGTCCAGTCTGTCCGGCACCGTCGTCGATACGTCAGGGGCAGTCATCCCCGGCGCCGACATCGTCGCGAAGAACAATGCGACGTCCGGCGAGTCCCGCGCCGTCAGCGATGCAACCGGGACGTTCACCATTCAGGCGCTTCCCCCGGGCGCCTACACCGTCACCATCTCGCTGATGGGATTCAAGACCGTCAGCATGCCGGACATCCAGTTGGTCGCCGCGCAGCCGGCGAACGTGAAGGCGGTTCTCCAGGTTGGGCAGCTGCAGGAGACCGTCACCGTCACTGGGGCGACGGAAATCGTGCAGACCGAGTCGTCATCGGTGGCGACGACGCTGTCCACCAAGCAGATCTCGACGGTGCCGCTGGCCACCCGCAACACGCTGGACTTCGTCGCGGCGCTGCCGGGCGTCAACACCACCGGCACGATTCGAAACTCCACGGTCATGGGGTTGCAGGCGAGCGCGACCAACATCACGATTGACGGGATCAACGTCCAGGACAACTACCTGAAGTCGAGTGACGGCTTCTTCGCCCGCATCAATCCGCGCATGGACGCGGTGGAAGAAGTCACGGTCTCCACGGCGAACCCGGGCGCGGAGAGCGCGGGCCAGGGCGCGGTGCAGATCCGGTTCGTCACCCGTTCTGGGACGAACAAGTTCCAGGGCAGCGGCTACGAATACACGCGACGGACCGGCTTCAACTCGAACTACTGGTTCAACACCCGTGACGGCCTGCCGAAGGACGAAGTCAAGGTTGATACCTACGGCGGCCGTATAGGCGGTCCCATCAAGAAGGACAGGCTGTTCTTCTTCTTCAACTATGAAGAGTTCCGTCAGCCTGGCACGCAGTCGCGCAGCCGCACGATGCTGACGGCGGCGGCGAGCCAGGGACTCTTCACATGGAACGGCGGTCCGGCGGCCGGCGTGAACCTCCTCGCGCTGGCGGCGGCCAACGGCCAGACGTCCACGGCCGATCCGACCACCACGAAACTGTTGGCGGCCCTGCAGACTGCGGCCGCGGCGCCGGCTACGCTGCTCTCGACGGGCAACCCGATCACGCAGACGCTGAACTTCTTCAACGTCTACTCCCAGCTCCGCCGGTACCCGACCGTCCGCATGGACTACAACGTGACACCCAACCACCGCGTGGGGGTGTCGTACTACCTGCAGCAGTACCGGTCGATGCCGGACACGCTGAACACCTACGACCCGCGCTTCCCGGGGTTCGGCAGCGGCCAAGGTCAGAACTCGGACCGCTACTCGTGGATGGCGAACTGGCGCTGGACCATCTCGGCGAACATGGTCAGTGAAGTCCGCGGCGGCCTCACGGGCGGCCCCGTGAAGTTCGCCGACGGCCTCACGAAGGACTACTACAAGAGCGGGGCCTTCGCCGACTGGAACGGGTTTGCGCCGTTTCCGTCCACGACGCTCATCAGCCAGATGTTCGGGCCCCTCAGCTCGAACAACCGCGACGCGCCGACGCGAGTCCTGGAAGACACCGTGAGCTGGCTGAAGGGGAAGCACAGCGTCAACATGGGCGCGTCGTTCACGCAGGTCGACCTCGCCTACCAGAACGTCCGCAACGCGAGCTCGTATCTCAGTCTCGGCCTCGACTCGAACGACCCGGCGTACGCGATGTTCAGCACGACGAACTTCCCGGGCGCCTCGACCACGGATCTCGGCAACGCGCGGAACCTCTACGCGCTGATGACCGGGCGCGTCACGGCGATGACGGGGTCGGCGTATCTCAACGGCTCGACCGGCAAGTACGTGTACCTTGGGGACGCGGACCAGTTGGCGCACGAACGGGAACTGGGGTTCTTCGTGCAGGACAGCTGGAAGATCCGTCCAAACCTGACCTTGAGCTACGGCATCCGGTACGAGCTGCAGATGCCGTTCATCATGGACAACGCGTACTTCTCGCGTCCGCTGAACTTCTGCAACACGTACGGCGTGTCGGGGTGCGCGGCGGACGGCCTCACCGCGAACCTGTGGGCGCCGGGCGTGACCAATGGCACGCCCTCGCAGTTGCGGGCGTTCGCGACTAAGGAACCGGCTTACAACACGCCGACGAAGAACTGGGCGCCGAGCTTCGGCGCGGCGTGGCGTCCGCATGTGACGGGGGGCTTCCTCGAGAAGCTGCTGAGCGCCGACCCGGTGTTCCGCGGCGGCTACTCCAAGGCGTACACCCGCGAAGGGATCTACGCCGTCACGGCGTTATATGGCGCCAACCCGGGCGGCTCGGTCGTGGCGAGCCGGTCGATGAGCATTGGCAACCTGGTGACCAGCAACAGCCAGTTGCCGTTGCTGCTCCGGAACGGCTTCGGCCAGTTCGGGCCGGGCGTGTTCCTCGACGCCCCCGCGTATCCGATGACGGCAACCACCGCGAACAGCGTCAACGAGTTCTATCCGGACTCGCAGACGCCGTACGCGCACACGTTCAACGTCAGCTTCCAGCGCGCGCTCACCAAGAACATGGCGGTGGACGTCCGCTACGTCGGCACCCGGAACAACGGCGGGTGGTGGATCGGCGGGCGGAACGTGAATGAGTACAACACGATCGAGAACGGGTTCCTGAGCGAGTTCAAGCTTGCGCAGGCGAACTTCGCGGCGAACAGGGCGGCCGGCAAGGGGAACACGTTCGCGTATACGGGCGCGGGCACGTCGCCGCTGCCGATCATGCTGGCTTGGATGAACGGGATTGCGGCCAGCGGCGCTTCCAACACGGCGAACTACTCCGGGACGCTGTGGACGAACACGACGCTCTACGGGTATCTGGCCAAGATGAACCCGACGCCTCAGAGCTTCGCGAGTTACCTCCAGACGAATAATGCGACCTATGCGGCGAACGCCGCGAAGGCCGGGTTGCCGGCCAACTTCTTCCTCGTCAACCCCGGCGTCTCGAGCGGCGGCGCCTGGGTGACGGGGCGTCCGGAAGACTCGACCAACAACCGGTACGACTCGATCCAAGTCGAGTTGCGGCGCCGGATGTCGGGCGGCCTCCTGGTGCAGGGCAGCTACCAGTACGTCATGCGCTCCGACACGACGAGCTTCTATAGCGTGCGTCTGCCTGGTGAATTCACCCAGACCGCCGTGGCCAAGCACGCGATCAAGGCGAACTGGGCCTACGAGCTGCCGTTCGGCCAGGGCAGGAAGTGGGCGAGCGGCGTCGGCCGGCTGGGCCAGATGCTGGTCGGCGGCTGGTCGTGGGACGGCAACCTGCGCATCCAGAGCGGCAACAGCCTGGATTTCGGCAACGTGCGTCTGGTGGGCATGAGCGACGCGGACCTGCAGAAGGAGTTCTTCCTGCGGTTCGTCACGGGGCCGGACAACAAGACCCACGTCTACATGCTGCCTGACGACATCATCCAGAACACGATCAAGGCATACAGTACGGATCCCACTTCGGCGACGGGCTACGGCGCGCTCGGAGCGCCGACCGGGCGGTACTTCGTGCCGGTGAGCGCGGCCGACGCCACGGCCAATCCGACCGGGTGCATCAGCGGCTACAACACGCAGTGCACGGGCAACACGTCGCTCCATCACTACGTGTACGGCCCGGCCTTCTTCCGCGCAGACATCAGCTTCGGGAAGCGCTTCGAACTCACCAAGCGCGTGTGGGCGGACATCCGGGTGGATGTGTTCAACGTATTCAATAACATCGACTACTTCGGCATCACGTGGTTGACGACGTCGCCGACGACGCCGCCTACGGCGTCGTCGTACTACGACGTGACGTCGGCCTACCGCGATTCGAGCGGCACGAACGATCCGGGCGGCCGGTTGATGCAGCTCTCGTTCCGGTTCAGCTTCTAGGAGGTGAGTGTCGAGGCGACCGGCCGGTCGCCCCTACGGTTCGATGTGTATTCAGAGGCGGCGTCACCGACGTGGCGCCGCCTCTCTTCTTGTACGCATGACAGGCCGCCGCCTCTCGATCCAGCGTCTCGGCAAAGCGTGCCGGGTTGAAGCGGCGATGGTACAATCTGCGGCGGGGAATGGAGGTTCACGATGCGTCGTGGGATGTGGCTCGGCGTCGCGTGCAGTATCGGGGTCGCGCTGGTGGCCGGGGCCGTGGTGTCGGCCCGTGACGGCCAGCAGAAGCCGGTGTTCCGATCGGGCATCACGCTGGTCCCCATCGACGTCCGGGTGGTGGATAGCAAGGGCAAGCCCGTGCTCGACCTCAAGGCGGAGGACTTCACGATCGTGGAGGACGGCGTGCCGCAGCAGGTGCGCGAGTTCTCGGCGTTGAGCCTCAGCCAGGACCCGCCGGCGCCGGATCAGAAGCTGCGGATCCGCGAGTCGGCGTTGAGCCTGACGCCGCAGGCCAACCGGGTGTTCTTGATCGTCCTCGGGCGCGGCAGGCTGCAGGAGCCGTCAAAGGGGATGGACGCCCTCCTCCGCTTCGTTCGCAACCAACTCCTGCCCCAGGACCAGTTGGCGATCTTCGCCTACGACCGCGCCACCGACTTCACGACCAACCACGAGGAGATCGCCAAGCTGCTGGAGCGGTTCAAGCGCATGCACGAGGAGCTCGACTACGAGATCGGCCTCGAGGTGACCAGCGGGCTGGCGGCCATCTACGGCAGCAAGTCGATCCCGAAGACGCTGCAGCGGCGGATCGACCTGCTGTTCGAAGGGTCGCCGCTCGTGGCCGCGCACCCGATGACCGCGCGCATCCCGGCGAGCATGACCGCCGACGCCCGCAAGCAGACCGATGCGGTGCAGCGCCGGGAGGACGAGGCGGCCCGCGCCGCCTCGGACGCGGCGGCGGGCCTCCCGCACGCGACGATGTGGAACGAACTCGATCAGATCGAGTCGACGATGTTCTCGGACCTGCCGTTCGAGCAGTTCATCCAGGACAACGCGCAGACCCTGCAGGACCTGGGCAACTGTTTCGCCGGTATCGAGTACCTGCGGCACATCGAGGGCGAGAAGCACCTGGTGTTCGTCACCGAGAAGGGCATGTTCCTGCCCCGGATGAGCGATGACGAGGCGCTGGCCAGGGCCGCGAACGACTCGCGCGTGGCGATCGACACAATCCAGACCGGCGGCATCTACATCGCGCAGACCGGCGGGGCGCCGGTGAACGCCTGGAACCAGACGTTCGCCTTCCAGGCGCTGCGGAACATCTCGCAGTGGACCGGCGGCGTGTCGTCGATCATGGACCCCGGGCAGATGGCGGTGGAGCGCCTGAACGACGCGACCCGGAACGGGTACGTGCTGGGCTTCTACCCGGCCAACGCCAGGTTCGACGGCAGCTACCGGAAGGTCGAGGTCAAGGTCCGGCACCCCGGGGCCACGGTCCTGTTCCGGCACGGCTACTACGCCCGGCTGGAGCTGCTGCCGTTCGACCGGCGGACGTTCATCACGCAGGACCGGATTCTCGCCGCCGTCGCGTTCAGACGCGAGGTGAACGACATCAAGCTGAAGCTCGACTGCTCGCTCGTCAGGTCCGAGGGCGACGCGGAGCGCGACCTGCTCGTGGGCTTGAAGATCGACCCGTCGCGCCTGGCGTTCCGGACGACCGCGGACGGCTCGCACCTCGGCCTGATTGACATCGCCGTCTTCTACTTCGACCAGAAGGGGCAGATGCTCGGCAACGCGGCGCAGAAGGCCGAGCTGAAGTTCACCGACGAGGTGTTCCAGGGCATCAAGAAGTCCGGGATCCCCTACAAGCTGCGCATCCCGGTCTCCGCGGCCACGCGGAACCTCCGGGTGGTCGTCTATGACTTCAAGGCGGACCTCGTTGGGTCGGCGGACGGAAAGGTGATCTAGACGCTGCGGAAGGCCGGTCGGTCGTAGGGCAAGGGACGAGGGACGGGGGGCCGGTGCCCGCCAGTCTACCGCGCGGCCGGGAGCGGCGGCGGCGCGAGCGCCTTCTCCTTGATGTCGCGGAATTTCGCGCTCACGCTCGACAGCCGGTCGTCCCACTCGGTGTTGATCGCCTGGTTCCGCACGGCGAGGTGGAACTTCGTCATCACCATCACGAGGAACACCGGCTTCAGGAAGGCCTGCCGCACGTTCGACGCGAACAACGCGGCGACCACGAATCCCAGGATCATCCCGCCCGGCTTCAGCGACACGGGCAGGACGAACATCAGCAATCCCGCCGGCACCAGCATCACCACCCACAACAGCACGGTCAGCACCTTGTCGAGCACCACAACCCATGCGGCTGTCTTCAGGATCTCCATGCTGTTCTGACAGTAGTAGATGATCCCGTCTTTCGAGCTGCGCCACGGGTTGTCGTCGCCGCGGGCCAGGTTGTAGGAGAAGATCGTCTCGTCGATGTAGGTCGTGGCCGCTCGAACGATGGCGTTGACGATCCCCACGACCGAGGACAGGCCAGGAATCGGCAACAACTGCGACACCCAGTCGAGTGTCCGGTTGAAGGCGCCGACCACGCCCCGCACGAGCAGGTGGAGGGCAAACAGCAGGTTCACCTGTCCGAACCGGTCGGTCACGACACGCCGGCCGTAGTCGAACATCCCGACAGACCCGTTCTCGATCCGTCCTTTCGTGATGAGCTCGGTCAGCACGGCGATGTGGCCGGCTTGCACGAGGTAGAGCACGTAACGAACCACGAACCACCACAGGTAGCCGTACGTGCCGAGCAGCATGATCATCCAGCCCACACCGATGAACGGATGGACCTTCGCGCCGAGCCACGACCCGATGCCGACGGCGGTGACGAACCAGACGATCGTCACGACTGAGAACGCGAACAGGATGGCGAACCGGACGGCGGCGTAGGGCAGCGTCCGCAGGACGAGTGAGAGCGCGGTGCCGAAGCCCGCGCGCTCGACGGAGAGTGCATACGAGTGGCGGACCGGCAAGTCAGGATGGCTGTGGGCGTCGTCGGTCATGAATCGGTCCTCCATTCGTTGTCTGGCGCCGTTCGCACAGGGGCGACCAGCCGGTCGCCCCTACAGTTCTTCCCAGTTTGCCACTTCGGGTTCGCGGCTCTGCACGAGCGCGGCGTGGCGGTGCGGCCTGATGACGAGGGCAGGCCGGCTGACGACAGGATCCTCGAGCGGGAACACGCGATCGAGCGTGCCGTACCGCCGCTTCAGGTCGTCCAACTCACCGAAGTCGAGCGCGCGGTTGGGACAAGCCGCCACGCAGGCCGGGGGCTGGCCTGACTCGATCAGATCCAGGCAGAAGTCGCATTTGCTGACGGTGTTGGTCGCCGCGTCGTACCGGATCGCCTCGTACGGGCAATCGGCACGGCACTTGTTGCACTTGATGCACCGCGCCTGATCGATCAGCACGATGCCATCCGGCCGCTTCCAGATGGCATCGACCGAGCACTGCTTTCCGCAGACCGGTTCGAGGCAGTGATGGCACGCGACCGACAGGTTGTAGGCCGCGACCGTGCTCGTCCAGGCCTCGCCCTTCTTCTGCCACCCGCCCGCCGTGACTTCGTACACGCGTCGCCAGTGCAACCCCGCCGCAAGGTTGTTCCTGTCCTTGCAAGCCACCTGGCAGGTCTTGCAGCCGGAGCAGGCATCCGAGTTCACGAAGAAGGCGTACTGGCTCATGGTTCCTACATCAGAATCCAGAATCCAGGAGTCAGAATGAGGAAGCCATTCTGAATTCTGACCTCTGGCTCCTGACTTCTGTCAGGCTTTCACCACCTCGGCCATCACCGTGTGCTGCGCGTTGCCGAAGGCGAGCGGTGTCCAGCGCTCGGACGTCAGCACGTTCACCGATCCGCCGCGGTCCAGCCCTGTGTCAGTGGGCGCCCACCACGCCCCCTGGGGGATCGCCACCACGCCAGGCATGATGCGCCTCGTCACGCGGCACCGTATCGTCAACTCGCCCCGGCCGTTGAAGACCCGCACCTCGTCGCCGTTGGCGAGGGAGCGGGCGGCGGCATCGACCTGGTTCACGAACACCCGGTGCGGGAACGCTTCCTCCAGCCAGTCCACGCCGTTCATCGTCGAATGCACACGAGCGAGCGTGTGGTGGCCGACCACTTGCAGCGGGTACTTGCGCGCCTCGGCACCAAACGGGCTCTCCCACTCCTGGATGTACTTGGGAACTGCCGGAATCTCGCTCGCGTTGCCCAGCGCATGAAGCGCCGACGAGAAGATCTCGATCTTCCCGGACGGCGTGGAGAGGGGGAAGCGGCCTGGATCCCGGCGGAAGTCCTCGAACGCGATGGCCGGTTTCGTCACCGCGACCTTGTGCACGCCGGCGTTGCTCGTTTCGAACTCGCGAAGAGAAGGCAGCCGGGGGTAGCTCTTGCGGTATGACGAGAGGGCAACGTCCACCCAGTCGCGTTCACTGCGCCCTTCGGTGAAGGCCTCGCGCAGGTTCAGCCGGCCCGCGATGTCGGCGCAGATTTGGTAGTCGCTCCTCGACTCGCCTGCCGGCTCCACCGCCTTCGGCATCAACAGCACTTCGTCGCCGTACTTCCAGCCGTCCTCGACACCCCAGGTTTCGAGTTGGGTGCACGCCGGCAGCACGATATCCGCGAAGCGGGCGGAGGGAGTCAGGAAGTTGTCCTGGACGATGACGCACTCGACGAGGCGTTCGTCCTGGAGGAGTTTTGCCGTGCGGTTGATGTTGGCGTGCTGGTTGACCAGCGCGTTCGAGGCGACCGCGTAGATCAGCTTGATGCTGGTGTCGAGGCGCGGCACGCCCCGGACGCCGTGCTCCGGGCCAAGTTCCTTTCCAGAGACGACGGCTTCCGTCCAGAGGAAGGTCGGGATGCTGGCCTTGACCGGGTTGGCGCCGGTCGGGAAGACGTTCCAGAGCGGACCGCCGTCGGGCGCCTGCAGCGCCATGCCGCCGGCCCAGCCGCCGGGGACGCCCACATTGCCCGTGAGCGCGGTCAGCACGCACCCGGCACGAACCACCTGCTCGCCGTACGCGCGCCGCTGCATGCCATACCCCTGGTAGAGCATGCCGGGCTTGCGCGTCGCGTACTCGCGCGCCAGGCGCTCGATCGTCTCGCGCGGAACGCCTGTGATCGCCTCGGCCCACTTCGGCGTCTTGGGCGTCTTGTCGCGCGTGCCGAGGATGTAGTCCTTGTAGGTTTCCGCGCCCTTCGCCTCGGCGGGCATCTGCGACTCGTCGAAGCCCACGCAGTGGCTCGCGACGAATGCCGCGTCGTGCAGGCCGGCGGTGATCATCACGTGCGCCATCGCGGACATCATGGCCGCATCGGTGCCCGGCCGGATGGGAACCCACTCGTCGGCCAGCGCGACTGCGCTGAGCGTCATCCGCGGGTCGATGCACACGATGCGCGCGCCGTTCTCGCGCGCCTTCCGGAGGAAGAACTCCGTGTTGGTGCCGTCGCGCATTTCGCTCGGGTTCCATCCCCACATCAGGATGTACTTCGAGTTCAGCCAGTCCTGGCGCTGGTTCCCCGTGACCCCCGTGCCGTACACCGTCTCGGTCGCCCGCGCCATGCACGCCCACGAGTAGGTGTTGTAGTGGCCGAGCGAGCCGCCGAACAGGTTCATCAGCCGCTGCGCCACCTGGCGGCCGTTGGTCTGGCTGTAGCTGCCGGTGCCGTAAGGGACGAAGAGCGCGGAGTTGCCGTAGGCCTTCTTCACGCGCAGCAGTTGTGACGCGACCGTGTCGAGCGCCTCGTCCCAGGAAACCTGCTGGAACTTCCCTTCGCCGCGCCGGCCAACCCGTTTCAGAGGGCGGAGCAGGCGGTCGGGATGGTACTGGCGGCGGCGGTAGGCGCGTCCGCGGATGCAGGCGCGCAGTTGCGGCGCGTCGATCGTGTCGGCAGGAGCGTCGTCGGTGTCGATGCGGACGATGACGCCGTTCTCGATGTGCAGTTTCAGGAGGCAGCGCCCGCCGCAGTTGTGGGACGGGCAGCCGACGCGAAGGATCCTGGAGGCCTCGCGCGCCAGGCTTGCGCCGCCGAAGCCGTCAGGCGTAGGCGCGAGGCTCGCGCCCCATGGATCGGAGTCGGCCAGGAGGCTGGGGGGTAGCGAGGAGAGGGCTGAGCCGACGAGCAGGCTCCACTCGAGGAAGCAGCGGCGTGTCACCCCCTTGGGGTCAGGTCTTGAAACATCACCGTTTTCAGGTGTGTCGCCGGGCACACGCGAATGATACCCCGAACCGCCACCGATGAGGCGGCTGCGGTTCCTCGATCGTCGTGTAGGGGAACGAAAACTGCTCGAGCAGGAACCGTGTCCATCCTTCGTCTATATTCCCGCCCCAGTAGCGCGGATGAGCCCCATCTTCGGCTGTGCCATCGGCACCAGGAAGGATCCTTTCGCGTATCCGACGCCGTTGGCGCCTGTAAACGGCTGCTGCGCCTCCTTGATCTCCACGCCCTGGACCAGCAGTTTCGCCACGAGTGTGGTGACGGTGAGCCCGTCGTGCTGCCCGGTGGGAATCACGTAGGCGGCCGGCTTGCCCTCGGCGCCGCGTTCGGTCTGCCGACTGGCCTTGAGGTAGGCATTCCAGAGGACCGTGTCCTTGTTGCGGGCCCGCCAGGTCGAGCGTGGCCCACGCCGAGATCTTCTGCCGCTCGACAAAGATCACAAAGGACACCTAGAGAAATACCTGTCACGCGTGGGGGAGGCGCGATCGCGCGGACCCACCGTCTTGCACGGTATCTCGCACCATCTCGGTCAGCGCGCGGTAATCCACTTTGCCGCTCGGCATCTTCGGGAGGAACGGCAGCACGACGAACTGCTTTGGCAGGGCGATGCGCGGCAGGTTCTCCGACAACCGCGTGAGCACGGCCTTCTCGTCCACCTTTTCCGTCACCGCCGCCACGATCTTCGCGCCGCGCACCGCGTCTGGCACCTCCACGACGCCGCACTCCACGGTTTCTGGCAGCGATCGCTGCAGCACGTCCTCCACCTGCACCAGCGACACCATCTCGCCGCCGATCTTCAGGAACCGCCCCAGCCGGCCCACGTGCCACAGGTATCCTTCGTCGTCCCTGTAGCCCATGTCGCCGGTGTCGTACCAGCCGTGGCGCATATGCTGCGCCGTCGCCTCGAAGTCGTCGAAGTAGGCCGACATCACGCTGTCGCCCTTGACCAGGATCTTGCCGATCTCCTTCACGTCGCACGACTCGCCCGTTTCGTAGTGCTCCATCCGCACCTGCACGTTCGGCAGCGCCTTGCCCACGCTCCCCGGGCGGTTGTGTTCCGGCGTGTTCACCGAGATCACCGGGCTCGTCTCCGTCGTGCCGTAGCCTTCGAGCAGCACCTTGCCGTGGCGTTCGAGGAAGGCCAGGCGCAGCGACTCGGGGCACTTGTCCGCGCCGGTGATCAGCAGCCGCACCGAGGCGAAATCGCCAGGATCCGACTTCTGGAGATAGCCTGCCAGGAAGGCCGGCGTCCCGACCATCATCGTCACGCTCTCCTCGCGGACCGCCGTGGTGATCGCGCGGAACTCCAGCGGATTGGGCGACGTGACGACGGTCATCGCGTTGGTGAGGGGCAGCCAGCACGTGACCGTGAGGCCAAAGACGTGGAAGAGCGGGAGGTTGCCGAGGATGATGTCCTTGGGGCCGAACTCCAGGACCTGGTGCATCCCGTCGATGTTCGCCTTGATGTTCCGGTGCGAGAGGGGCACTGCTTTCGGCTCTCTCTCGCTTCCACTGGTGAACAGGATCACCGCCCTGTCATCGTCTCCGCCGAGATGGACATGCCGGCAGATGCGATCGGCGGACATCGAGGCGTGCAGGAACCCGCTTATCTTGTTGAGCGCCGAGACGCGTGCGGCAAGGTCCTCGATGAAGACCATGCCGTCCACCACAGGGCACTTGATTTTCTCGAGCAGCGCGCGCGAGGTGATGATCGTGCGGAAGGCGAGGCGGCGCTGCGCCATCTCGCAGTTCTGCGCGGCTCCCGTGGAGTAGTTGATCATCACTGGCGTGCGGCCGCTCATCAGCGCCGCAATCAACGCGTAGATGGCCCCGCCCGATGTCGGGATCATCACGCCGATCATGCCCGGCGCGTATCGCCGGAACTTGCTCGAGAGGATCAGCGCACGCAGCAGCGTGTCGCGGTAGGTGGCGCGCTGGCCCGTGGCACGGTCGATCACGGCCAGCTTGCTCTCGTGGCTTTTCGCGGTGCGGACGAATTGTTCGACGAGGGACACGCATGCCTCCGGGCCGACTCTCGGCCCGCGGGATCTTACCACCCTTCGACTCGCTTCGCTCGCTCAGGGCAGGCCGGGGAACGTGGGAAGGCGGAAGGCGGAGAGGCGGAGGGCGGGAAGACGGACAGACGGAGGGCCCGGCTCGCCGTGCGCACCGGGCCCTCCGTGTTCCGACTCCTGACTCCTGACTCCTGACTTCTCTCTTCTTCCCCCTAGAACATCTTGTCGAACCACACGTCTTCGAGGATCACGGCGGTCTTCGACAGCGTCTTCCCGCCCGCGGTCATCACCACCGTGTACTCACCCGGCTCGGCGGGCGTCACGCCGCCAAACGTCGGAAGCGCCGGCTCCGCCGCACCGCCGCGCCCGCCCATCCCGCCGCCCCCGAATCCGCGACCCGTCGGCGGCGCCACCGCCACCCCGGGGATCGTCACGGCGTCCATCCGCATGTTCCACACGAGCTTGTTGAACCCGGCCGCGTTCGGCGCCTTCTTGTTCTCCGCCACCACACGCGCGCCCTTCAGCACCTGGACAGTGATCTCCCCGGACGTCGCCGCCTTCTGGTAGTAGGTGACGACGACGCCGTTCGGGTTGCTCGGTCCGTTGAAGTTCGTGGACGCCGACACGCCGCCGATCCGCGTCACCCACTTCACCGCCGGCTTGATGTCGAACAGGTACAGGCTCTCGCCCAGCACCTTGTCGTTCACCTGCTCGAGTGCCGAGATGTCCGCGATGTAGATCCCGCGGCCATGCGTCGCGACAACCAGTTCACCGTCGCGCGGGTGAATCTGCAGGTCGTACACCACCTGCGTTGGGATTCCCTTCATCTCGTTCCAGGTCTTCCCGCCGTCGAGCGACACATACAGGCCGAACTCGGCCCCGACGAACAGCAGGTTCGGATTCTTCGGGTCCTCACGGATGACGTTGATCGTCTTGGCCGGCAGGTTGCCCACGATCGACGTCCACGTCTGGCCGTAGTCGGTCGTCTTGTAGAGGAACGCGCGGAAGTCGTCGTTCCGGAGGCCCGTGTAGGTCACGTAGGCCGTGCCAGGTGCATAGTGCGACGCCTCGACGCGGCTCACCCAGACGCCCGGGTTCCCCTTGATGTTGTCGTTGAGCTTCGTCCAGTTCTTCCCGCCGTCCTTGGTTACCCAGACGTTGCCGTCGTCGGTGCCGACCCACAGCAGGTCGCGAACGATGGGCGACTCGTCGATCGTGCTGATTGTGCAGTATTGGATGTTGCCGTCGCCGCCCTTGCCGTCCACCGTCAGCTTCGACTTGTCGTTGGTCGTCAGGTCCGCGCTGACGAACTCCCAGGCGTCGCCGCGGCTCGTGGACTTCATGAGCCGGTTGGCCGCGTGGTAGATCACGTTCGGGTCGTGTGGCGATACGAGGATCGGCGCAGTCCAGTTATAGCGCAGCGAGTCATCGCGGTTCCGGATGCTCTTCGACTCGCCCGTATAGAGGTCGGTGCGCGCGATGGCGCCGAACTGCGACTCGTTGTAGAGGTACCGGTTCGTCACCGGGTCCACGACGTTGTACATGCCGTCGCCGCCGCCCACCGTCTGCCAGTCCTCGAACACGATCGGACGGCCGCCGCGCTTGCTGCTGGGCCCGCGCACCGACCCGTTGTCCTGCAGCCCCCCATACACGTTGTACGGCATATGGTTGTCGAGGCCGATCGCATAGAACTGCGCCAGCGGCAGTTCATCCGGGTGATACCAGTTCTTCCCGCCGTCGTACGTGATCCCCATGCCGTGGTCGTAGCCGAGGATCATGTGCTTCGAGTTGACGGGATCGATCCACAGCGCGTGGTTGTCGCCGCCGAAACGGAACGCCGACGCCCACGTCTTGCCGCCGTCCTTCGTCTCGAGCACACCCACGCTCAACACGTACGCATGGTTCACGTCGGCAGGGTCGATCCGGATATCCATGTAGTAGTAGCCCGGGCCGCCGCCGACCGGGTTCTTCTCGTTCACCTTCTTCCACGTCTTCCCGCCATCGTCCGTCCGATAGACCTCTTCGCCGATCATTCCCGCGCTCGACTTGCCCTCGCGCAGTTCCTTCAGCCGGTCGGCGTCGGACATCTTCAGCTTGTTGGCGTTCTCGATGTTCGCGTAGAGCACGAGCGGGTTCTTGAGGGAGATGTCGAGGCCGATCCGGCCGAGGATCCCTCCGGGAAGACCGGTGGTCAGCTTCGTCCACGTCTTGCCCGCATCGATGGTCTTGTAGATCGCGCTGCCGGGTCCGCCCAGGTTGAACGTCCAGGGTTTCCGCTCCTTGTCGTAGGTCGCCGCGTAGAGCGTCTCAGGCTTCTTCGGATCCATCACGATATCAACCGCGCCAATCGCCTTGCCCTCGACCTTGATGTCGAGTGACTTCGTCCAGGTCTTGCCGCCATCGATCGTCTTGAACACGCCGCGCTCGTCGTTCTCGGAATACAGGTGCCCGAGGGCCGCGACGTAGACGATGTCCGGGATCTTCGGGTGGATCACCATCCGACCGATGTGATGGCTGTCCTTGAGGCCGACGTTCGTCCAGGTCTTGCCCGCGTCGGTGGACTTGTAGACACCGTCACCCCAGTACGTGCTGCGCGAGGTGTTGGCCTCGCCGCTGCCGACGTACACGATGTTGGGGTTCGACGCGGCGACGGCGATGTCACCGATGGAGATAATCGGCTGGTTGTCGAAGATCGATTCCCAGTTCTGTCCGTTGTTGACCGACTTCCACAAGCCACCTGAGCCGGTGGACGCGTAGATGGTCCACGGTTCCAGCGCGGGAACGGCAAAATCGGTGAAGCGCCCGCTCTGGCGAGTCGGGCCGATGGCCCGGAAACTGAACGCTTTGAGGACTTCCGGCGACAGCGTCTGCGCGGCCAGATCGCCGGCGAAGATGACGACGGCGAGGGCCAGGAGGGCCAGGACGCCTAGCGCCTTTGTGACAGGACGGACCTTTCTCATGCGACCACTCCTTGAAGGGGACTGGAACAAGACCGACTCGTCTCGAGAATGAGGGAAGGGCAACCCCGGAGGCCAGCCCGCCGGGTCGGCTATGGGGCCAACAGTACTGATGCCCGGCGCCGGCGTCAAGCGGAGGAAGTGTCTCCTTCCGCAACAAACCGGGCCGCGCCCGCCGCCTCACCGGAGGAGTCCGTGCCGGGTTCCGCACTTCACTGTTTCCGCACTTCACTTCACGGCGCCCGGGTTCGGCGCTATCCTGTGGTCGATGATCGCGAAACTCCGCTACGGCCGCGCCGAACTGGCGCTCGACATCCCGGCGCGCGACGTGTCGATCTTTGAGCCCACCTTTGTTCCCGGCCTTGCCGACGAGGCGGCGTCCTTCAGGCAGGCGGTTGGAGAGCCCCTCGACTCGCGACCGCTCCGCGAAGTCGTCGGCGCCTCCGAACGGCTTGCGGTCGCCATCCCGGACATCACGCGTCCCCTGCCGTCCGACCGTCTCCTCGGCTGGCTGCTCGAGGAGTTGTCACACGTTCCCGACACACACTGGACCATCGTCAACGGCACCGGATCGCACCGGACCAATACCGATGACGAGTTGCGGGCGATGGTTGGCCCCGAGGTGATGCGTCGCGTGCGGGTCGTGAATCACTCCGCGCGCGACCCGGGAAGCCTTGAATGCGTGGGCCGGACGCGGGACGGCCACCCGGTGTTCCTGAACCGGGAGTGGGTCCGCGCGGATCGCCGAATTGTGCTCGGCTTCATCGAACCCCACTTCATGGCGGGGTTCTCGGGCGGCTACAAGGGCGTGTTTCCGGCGCTCGCCGACATCGACGCCATCATGCACTACCACCGGGCCGACGTGATCGGCGACCCGCGCAGCACGTGGGGGCGGCTCGAGGACAATCCCACACAGGACCAGATTCGGGCCAATGGCTCGCTTCTGCCGGTTGATTTCTGCATCAACGTCACCCTGAACCGGCAGCGCGAGATTGCGGGGTTCTTCTGCGGGGACGTGCTGGAGGCGCATCGCGAAGGCTGTCGAACCGCGAAACAGACGGCCATGGTGCGATGCGACCGCACGTACCCGGTCGTCGTGACGACCAACAGCGGCTACCCGCTCGATCTGAACCTGTACCAGGCGGTGAAGGGGATGTCCGCTGCGGCCCAGATTGTGGAGCCCGGCGGGCTGATCCTGGCGGCCGCCCGGTGCAACGACGGCTTTCCTGCCCACGGCAACTTCCGCGAACTGATGACGGGGCACGCGAGCCCGCGGGCGGTGCTCGACACAATCATGGCGCCGGGGTTCTCCATGTACGACCAGTGGGAGGCCCAGATCCTCGCGCTCATCCTGCTGAAGGCGCGCGTCGGCTTGTTCAGCGAAATCCCGGCCGATGACGTGCGGGCGGCCCACCTCGAGCCGGTCGCCGACCTTCGACAACGCCTTCTCGACGAACTGGCCCGACGGGGTGCAGAGACGCCTGTGGCCGTTCTGCCCGAAGGCCCGATGACCATCCCGTACCTGGCTCCACCCCAATGAGGCGTGGATTTGGCCTGGCGCTATTCGTGATGGTGGCCGTGACCGTCGCCGGGGTGCGCGGCGGTGGGCGCGCGTTCACCGCCCAGGACCAGCAGCCTCCCCGCCACAGCGAGCACGTCATCGTCTCTCGCGTCATGGTCGACGCGCGCGCGGTCGATTCGCGCGGTCAGCCAATCCGCGGCCTCCAGGCCAGTCATTTCAGGGTTCGGGTGGACGGAAGGCCGGCACGGGTCGAGTCGGTCGAGTGGGTCGGCGAGACGGGACCCGGTGCACGGCTTGGCACCAGCCCCGCCGAGACCTCTTCAGTGGCGCAGGGTGCGCCTGCGGGGCAGCGTGAAGGACGCCTCATCGTCCTCCTCTTTCAAAAAGACCTCGAGCCCTCGCGCATCGTCGGGCTGATGCGGATGCTGATCGACATGCGCGAGTTCCTCGACTCCCTCGGGCCCGACGATCGCATCGCGGTGCTGTCGTTCGACTCCAGCCTCAGGATCTGGCTCGATTTCACCACCAACATGGACAAGGTCCGCGAGGTCCTCCAGCACGGGATCCTGTTCAAGTACCCGCCGCGCGTCGAGCCGGTGCCGCCCCCGGCACTCATGTCCACGCTCGATATCGTGCGCGCCAACCGCGCCTACTCGATGGAGGAAGTTCTTGCGCTGCTCGGCCAGGCGCTGGAGCCCCTGCCCGGCTCGAAGTCGGTGGTGCTGGTCGGCCACGGGTTCGGCCAGCTCTCCGGCAGCACGCTCAACTTCGAGGCCGCCTACGCCGAGGCACGAAGGGCGCTGCAGGCAGCGAGGGCCGCGGTGTTCTGCCTCGACGTCACCAACGCGGACTCGCACACGCTCGAAGCCGGCCTCGAGATGACGGCCGAGGACACCGGCGGCTTCTTTGCGCGTACGCACCTGTTCCCGGCACTGGCGATGGCCAGGCTGGCTGGCGCGCTGTCGGGACACTACGTGCTGTTCGTCGAAGTGACCACGCCGACCAGGCGGCAGGTGCACGACCTCGAGGTGGACCTTATGGGGGTCGACGGCCGCGTCCTGGCGAAGCGGTCGTATATCGACCAATAGAAGGATCCATAGGCGACGCGTGCGCCCGGGGCGACGCATGGGTCGCCCCTACTTGACGATTTTGCCCCCAGCCGGTAGATTGCCTACATCTTCCAGGGCTGAGATCGTAACGGTTGAAGCAAGTTTCTGTAGGCCCCCCTGGAATCTGTCTTAGGCGCGGCCTGTCCCCTGATTGTCCGTTCATCCCGTTCCAGTCGAGAGGCACCAACATGTCGAGACGGATTGCCCTGTTACTGATTGCCGTGCTCACGCTCGTCGCGCCCGCGTGGGCGCAGCCCGCCGCGGCGCCGGCCACCGACAACCCGCTGCTGAAGGAATGGACGACACCGTTCCAGATGCCGCCGTTCCAGGAGATCAAGCCCGAACACTTCCTGCCGGCGTTCAAGGAAGCGATCGCGCAGAACCGCAAGGACGTCGACGCCGTCGTCAACAATCCGCAGCCGCCGACGTTCGCCAACACGATCGAGGCGCTCGAGAACGCGGGCGAGCTGTTGTCGAAGGTGCAGGGCGTGTTTGGCGGGCTGCAGTCGGCCGAGACGAACGCGCAACTCCAGGCCATCAACCGCGAGGTGACGCCGCTGCTGTCGACCATGCGCGACGAGATCCGGTTGAACGAGAAGCTGTTCCAGCGGATCAAGGCGGTGTACGACAAGCGCGACGCGCTGAAGCTGACGCCGATCCAGAAGAAGCTCGTCGAGGAGGTGCACAAGGGGTACGTCCGGGGCGGCGCCAACCTGGATGCCGCGAAGAAGGAGCAGCTCAAGAAGATCAACGGCGAGCTGTCGATGCTCAGCGTGAAATTTGGCGACAACCTGCTGCACGACACCAACGCCTACAAGCTCGTGATTGAAAAGCAGGAAGACCTGCAGGGGCTGCCGCCGTCGGTCGTGGCCAGCGGCGCCGATTCCGCCAAGGCCGTCGGGATGCCGGGCGAATGGGTCTACACCTTGGCCGCGCCGAGCATCTGGCCGTTCATGCAGTACGCGGACAACCGCGAGTTGCGGCGACAGATCATCGACGCCTACACGAGCCGCTGCGACCACAACGACCAGTGGGACAACAAGAAGAACGTCTCGCGCATCGCGGCGCTGCGGGTCGTACGGTCGCAGCTCCTGGGCTACAAGAGCTACGCAGACTTCGTCCTCGAAGAGAACATGGCGAAGAACCCGGCCGGCGTCTATGGCCTGCTGAACCAGCTCTGGACGCCGGCGCGCAACGTGGCACTCAAGGAAGCGGCAGACCTGCAGGCCATGATCCAGAAGGAAGGCGGCACATTCAAGCTCGAGGCGGGTGACTGGCGCTACTACACCGAAAAGGTGCGGAAGGCGCGATACGACCTCGACGAGCAGGCGCTCCGCCCGTACTTCAAGCTCGACAACGTCGTGCAGGGCGCGTTCGCGGTGGCCAACAAGCTGTATGGCATCACCTTCACGCCGCTGTCCAACCTGCCGATCTACCATCAAGAAGTGAAGGCCTACGAGGTGAAGGACGCCAACGGCGACCACCTGGCCGTGTTCCTCACCGACTACTACCCGCGTCCGGGCAAGCGCGTTGGCGCATGGACGGGCGGGCTGCGGGGCAGCTACGTCCGCAACGGCAAGGTCGTGCGCCCGATCGTCACCAACGTGTGCAACTTCTCGAGGCCGTCCGGCGACGAACCGGCGATGCTGACGCTCGAAGAAGTCAACACGCTGTTCCACGAGTTCGGCCACGCGCTGGCGTCGTTCCTCGGCAAGGTGCCGTATTCGACCGTGGCGCGCTTCCCGCGCGACTTCGTCGAAGTGCCGTCGCAAATCATGGAGAACTGGTGCCTCGAACCCGATGTGCTGAAGATGTACGCGAAGCACTACAAGACGGGCGAAGTGATCCCGGCGGCGCTCGTTGAGAAGATCGAGAAGTCGGCGCAATTCAACCAGGGCTTCATCACCGTGGAATACCTGGCAGCGTCGCTGCTCGACATGGATTGGCACACGCTGACGACCACGCAGGAGCAGGATGCGACGGCGTTCGAGAAGGCGTCGATGGAGAAGATCAAGAACCTGCCCGAGATTCCGCCGCGCTACCGGAGCCCGTATTACAACCACATCTGGGCGAGCGGCTACTCGGCGGGCTACTACGCCTACATCTGGAGCGAGGTCTACGACAAGGACGCGTTCCAGGCGTTCAAGGAGAAGGGCCTGTTCGACCAGCCGACGGCCAAGGCGTTCCGCAAGCTGCTCGAGCAGGGCGGCACGGTTGACGCGATGACCGCCTACAAGACGTTCCGCGGCAGAGACGCCACCGTCGAGCCGCTGCTCAAGGCCCGCGGCCTGAAGTAGACCGAGCCCAGTCTTCGCGCTGTAGGGGCGACCGGCCGGTCGCCCCTATCAGGCAGGTCCTGATCACGGGCGCGCATGACCCGACGGTCCCGCCGGAACTGGGCACGGCCTGCGCTCGCGCCGCCCGCCGCTACTGCCGCGCGACCAGTTCGACCTGCCGGTTCTTCGCGCGCCCTGCCTCCGTCTTGTTCTCGGCGACCGGCGCGAACGGCCCGGCGCCGTGGGCGGCAAGCCTTGCCGGTGCGATGCCCATCTGCGAAAGCGCCTTCACGACCGACGCGGCCCTCGCCTGTGACAGCCTGGCATTCATGTCGTCCGCGCCAGGATGGACACTTTCGTTCGCATGAAACCTCCGGGAATGTCAGACGACGGAAGACACGCTGGCAAATGCTATCACCAGGCGGCGGATGAATTCCCGGGGGACGATGCGCTCGAACCAGGTGGGCCCGGCAAACGTCAGGGCGGGATCGAAAGTCCTTGGGCACGAGGTGGACGGCACCAGGCCCGATCTGCTCGAGCGATGTGATACACACGTGCTCTGGTAGGATTGATTCATGGGCGATTTCAACCTCGACCTGCGTGGTGTCATCGTCGCCTGTTCGCACTGCGGCCAGCGGAACAGGATCGCGTTCGAGCGGTTGGGAGGGGCGGTGCGTTGCCCGGCGTGTAAGGTGGAGATCCACCCCCCGTCTGCCCCGGTCGACGTGCCTGCGATCGACGTCTTCGACGGGATCCTTCAGCATTCCGCGATCCCGGTCGTGGTGGACTACTGGGCGGCCTGGTGCGGCCCGTGCCGGATGGTGGCGCCCGAGCTACAGAAGATCGCCCTGCAGAACCCGGGGCGATTCCTGGTGGTCAAGGTCGATACCGAGCACCTCCCGGAATTGTCCGCGCGCTACCACATCCAGTCGATCCCAATGATGGCCGTCTTCCTCCGTGGCCACGAGAAGGCGCGCATGGTGGGTGCCCGTCCGGCCCGCGAGATTCTCGCCTTCATCAACCAGGCGCTGACGGCCGGCGACTGACAGGCGCCGGCGGGCAGCCGACAGCTCGTAGCAAGCCACACCTGAACACAGGGAATAGAATAGGCACGCCCTTGTAAGGACAACATGCCGAAACTGGAAATTCCACCCGACCCCTTTGACGATGCGGGGATGGATGTTGCTGAAGCGTTCATGCGACTCGTGGTTCGCTATTTCGCGGCGACGGCCGACAGCAGCGGCCGGGTCTCCACCCCGCTCACGCCAGGCGAACTCGCGCGCCGGTTCGACGAACCTCTCCCGCAGAACGGAACGTCGATCGAGGCCGTGCTGGCGCGGCTCGAGCACGAGGTGCTCCCCGACTGCAATCGCCTGACCCACCCGCGGTCGATGGGCCACCAGGTCTCAGCGCCCCTGCCGGTCGCCGTCTGGACCGAGGCCTTGACCGCGGCAGTCAACCAGTCGGGCGCCGTGTGGGAGATGTCCCCGGTGGGGACGGCCATCGAGACGCAGGTGATCCGCTGGATGTGCGACCTGGCGGGCCTCGGCCCCGAGGCGGGGGGCACCTTCACCTCGGGCGGAACGGAGGCGACGTTCGCGGGCCTGCTCGCCGCGCGCCAGGCGGCGATCCCTGACGTCTGGACGCGCGGTGTCGGCGCGAACCCGCCGGTGGTCGTGTGCGGCGAGCACGCGCACTACGGCGTCGCGCGTGCCATCGGTGAGCTGGGCCTTGGCACCGATCGGGCTGTCGCGATTCCCTCGCGCCACTTCAAGATGGATGTCGGCGCGCTCGAGCACGAGCTCGACCGGTTGCGTCGCGATGGCCGGACGGTGATGGCCGTCGTCGCCACGGCCGGCACGACCGCCACCGGGTCGTTCGACGACCTCGAGGCGATCGGCCGGCTGTGCGAGGCGCGAGGCGCGTGGCTGCACGTGGACGGCGCGCACGGGGCGTCGGCGCTGCTGTCGGGCACGCACCGGCACCGGCTTGCGGGCATCCAGTACGCCCGATCGATCGCGTGGGATCCGCACAAGATGATGCTGATGCCGCTCACCGCCAGCGTCGTGCTCGTGCGCCACGAGAGCGATCTCGAGGCGGCCTTCAGTCAGCGGGCGCCATACCTGTTCCACGCGCGCGACGGCGAGCGCCGCTGGGACCAGGGGTTGCGGAGCTTCACCTGTTCGCGTCGGATCGATGCGTTCAAGGTGTGGGTCGCCCTGCAGCGGCACGGGGCGAACGGCCTTGGGGCGCTCTACGATCTCCTCTGCGCCAACGCCCGCACCATGCACGGGTTGCTGACCGCACGCCCGGACTTCGTCACGATTCACGAGCCTGAGTCGAACATTCTCTGCTTCCGCTGGGTCGGGGACGGCACCCTGAACGACGAGCGGCTCGACCCGCTCAACCTTCGCCTGCGCGAGGCGTACAACCGCGCGGGTACGGGCTGGATCACGACGACGATGCTGGGCGGACGACGGGTGCTCCGGGTGACGCTGATGAACCCGCGCACGACCGCCACTGACCTGGCAGGCACGCTGGACGACTTGTCGGAGACCGGCAAACAGCTGCAGGCAGAGCACAACATTGTATGAAGACACTCTCTCGCGTCTGTCGACTGGCGGCCGCTGGCCTCGCGCTGCTCCTCGCGGGTGATCTCGCCGCCGATTCGACGTGGCAGCTGCAATCGAGCGGCACCACCGAGCGCTTCCGCGCCGTCAGCGCCGTGAGCGGGACAGTGGCCTGGGCCAGCGGCAGCAAGGGCTCGGTGGTCCGCACCGTGGACGGCGGCGCGCACTGGGCCGCGCTGGCCGTGCCGGGATCAGAGGCGCTCGACTTTCGCGACATCGAAGCGATCGACGATCAGGTGGCCTACGTCCTCAGCATCGGGCCCGGCGACCGGTCACGCATCTATAAGACGGTCGATGCGGGGAAGAGCTGGACGCTGCAGTTCATCAACCCGGATCCGAAAGCCTTCTACGATGCGATCGCCCGCACCAGCGACGGCGGACGGACGTGGGCGTTGATCGGCAGCACGCGGCTTCGAGGTTTCAGGTCTGGCATCGTCTTCGTCCCCGGTTCTGGCGGGCGTCAGTTGATTGCCGTCGGCCCGGCCGGAACGGACCGGTCAGCGGACGGCGGCAGCACGTGGTCCCTGCTCGGTGAGGTTGGCTTCCACGCGGTGAGCGTGGACCGCGCCGGGAAGTCGGTGTGGGCCGTGGGCGAACAGGGCCGGGTGGGACGGTTGGTGGGCACTCCCGTCCTTGTCACTCGAGGTGTTCCTGCACGCTTCGCACTTCGAGCAGGCGGGCCGTGCGAGAGCCGGGATGGGCCTGGAATCTCACGGTCACGGCCGTCTTGCCGGCCGTCTCGGCCAGAGGGAGACTGAACCTGACTTCCGACGCCGTGGACTCGTGCGTTTCTCGCGTGCAGGTCGCGGCCTTCCGGCCGTCCACCAGGATGTCGAACGACTCTCGCGACCCTTCCCCATCGGCGAGCACGCAGACGAGCGTCAGGGGGCTGTCGTCGTAGATGCGGAGCGAGTAGCTGAACCAGGCGGTGGCGCTGCGCCAGTTCCGGTCTCCAGTTTCGCCGAGGATCATGCCCTCGCCTGCCAGCGAGTGGGACGCCTCGTCACGCGCAGCCGCCACGTTCACCGTGTCGACTACGCGGACACCCTGGACACCGCGTGCTCCCGCGACGCAGAGAAACACCGTTCCGAGGACGACGCCGGTAAGTCGGGCGAGTCTCATTCGCAAGAAACTACGCCGGTTTGGCGCTCGCGGGAAAGACATTCCATTCCGCCCGACACCGCCGGGAGCCGCGGGTCGAGAGCCGGGAGCCGTTCCTACCGGATGAGATGCAGCGTCGTCTGCCTTTGATCCAGGAACTTCACGCCGTCCTTCGTGAGAACGGCATCCTGCTCGAGCGGGATGCGCACATCCTGGGTGCCCCACTCGGGCACCGTGGTCGTGACGTTCAGCTCGATCGAGTGCACCGTGTCATCGAAGAACGGGTAGTCGCCGACGCCCGGTACGCCGTTCTGCATGTCCCACATGCCAATCAGCGTCCCGGCCGCGTGCCCGTGAACGCCCAGCGGATGCGTGTACAGGCTCGGCCTCAGTCCCTCGTCCTTCGCGCGCCCGAGCGCGGATGCCAGCACCTGATTGCCCGTGCGCCCGGCCTTCATTTCGGCGATCTGAATGTCCTGGAGCCGGTTGCCCTGCGCGAGCGCGTCCTTCAGCCCTTTCGGCGCATCGGTCTCGCCCTCGCGCAACACGTAGGCGAGTTGCTGGGTGTCGGTGCAGAGCCTCAGGTAGACAATGCCGAAGTCGCAGTGCAGCAGGTCGCCGCGGTGGATCACCTGGCTGTTCTTGTGCGGGCTGTCTTTCGGACGCTGGATGTCCACCGTCGCGTGGAACCAGTTCGTCATCCCCAGCTGTCTCGACCGCTCCCGCAGCCACCACGCCACGTCGTCCGTCGTCGTCACGCCAGGCGTGATGACCGCGGACGAGAACGCCTCGGCGATGATGCCGTGCGCGATGGCGGCGATGTGCGGGTAGGTTTCGAGTTCCTGCTGCGAGCGCCGCTCGAGCCAGCGGACGGCGAGCCGCTCGGCCGACTGCACCCTGGGCGCCAGCTCCGGCGGCAGGGCGGCCATCAGCTTCCTCTTCATGGTGGCGGTCATCCCGTCGCCGTAGTTGAACGTCTCCGACTCGTCGATCCCGATCTTCTTCGGGTTGCGCTCTTTGATGACCTGCGCGAGCCGGGTCCACTGCTCGATCTTGTCCGGCTCCCAGACGCTCTTGTACAGCTGCCCGATGCCCGATCGGCTGACCGTCATGCGCTCGACGCCCTCGGCGCCGCGGTCGAAGAACACCAGCATCGATGTTCGGCTGGCGTAAAGACTGTTGAACGGCACGAGCGACGAGAACACCGGGTCCTCGTTGTTCTCGCGGCAGATGACCAGCCACATGTCGAACCCTTCCTGCCGCATCAGTTCGGGAAGGATGCGATCGAGCCGATTCTCGAGCCACCCGTTGTACACCGCCGCCTGTTCGCGGAGCGTGAGGATGGCGCGTTGGCTGGACGGACCGGCCGAGGCAGACAGCCCGACCGGTGAGGCGATGGCGAGAAGGACGACGAGAGCGAGAAGTGGCCGTTTCATAGATGATGGCTCCAGTGGCCAGTTGGCCCCTACCGTCCGACATGTGCCGGCCCATAGAGGATCCTCCCGGGCCGCGCGGCTGTCACAGCACCGTTCTCGAAGATTACTCCGCCGTTCACGATCACCTGCGAAAAGCCCTCCGCGTACTGGTGCGCCAAACCAGGCGGCGCCAACGGCGCCGTGATTCACTGCGATTCCTCGCCACGTCGTGCCTCCGCCTTCACACGTTCCGGGTTTATGAGAGCCATCATCGCGTCCAGTTCCGCGATGAGGTCTCCCGTGTCGCTGCCATTTGAACCACGGAGAATACGGAGGGACACAAAGGGATGTCAGTCCTGCACCGGCATGCCGAAAGCCGCCCACTCTTCCCGGGCCGGCCCATAGACGCCGGGCACCACGATCCCCGCCTGGCGCATCAGCACCGTCATCTGCCCGCGGTGATGCACCTCGTGGGCGATCAGTCCCCACAGGGCCTGGCCGCGCGCCCACGTCTGTCCGTACATCTCGATTTCAACCGGCAGGTCCGAGTCCTTCCAACTGGCCTTGACCGCCCGTGCGAGCGCCTCGGCGCTCGCGGCGTAGGCGTCGGCGATTACAGAAGCGCTGGCCGGCTGCGGCGTCTTCTCATCGGCCCCCTCCACCGCGAGGCCGGCGTGCCCGCCCATCTCGCCTAGCGTCTGCACGATGTGCCACGCAATCCGGCCCAGGGTCCGCCCTCCGGGCGCCACCACCTGGCCCATGGATGCGTCCGTCAGCGCGCGCATGATCTTGAGGCTGCCTTCGCGTTCGTTCGCCCATGCCTTTTCGAAGTCGTCAATCGTTCGAAACATCGGTCCTCCTGTCATGAACCTTGAAACCGTAGCACAGCCCACGTCCCTCGCCTCATCTTCTGGGCAGCGTCGTGGAAACACGAACCGTCAGGGTACCGAACGGCGGCAACCGTATGCTGTCGAAACCCGGCGTTCCCGGGTGCCTGGCCGCGTCGGTCTCGAAAACCCGGACCGGGGCCGGCCCGGAGCCAACCAGTCGCGCCATCGCCTCCGACGTAGACGGATTGTAGAGTCGGACCAGCAACCTCCGATAACGAGCGTTGGACTAAACCGGCCTAGCTGCCCTTGAGGCCCAGCACGTCGTCGATGGACGTCGCGACAACATACGCCGCCGGAGATTCGCGAACTTCGATCGCCTTGAAGTGCGACTTGCCGCACTGGATCTTGGCCCGCTCCTTGTCACGCAGGTCGTCCGCAAATAGCCCGCCCTTGGTCTCGACGACGAGATAGAGTCGCTCGCCAGCCTCCGTCTCGACGAGCACGGCCCAGTCGGGGTTGTAGTTCCCGAGCGGGGTCGGCACCACAAACCAGCCAGGCAGTTTTGCGTAGACCCTCACGGCGGAATTCTTCTCCAGTTGGTCGGCGAATCTCGCCTCGGGCGTCGAGTCGTAGACAACATGCTCGAACACGGACTTCTGGGCGTCCTGCAGCATGTTCTTCAGATACCCGGTCAGTTCCTCCTGTTCGAACAGTTCTTGGGCGTAGTAGTGCTCATCCCCCAACCGCTGGTACTTGATGCCGTCTACCACCGCGAGCCGCTTGCAGCGGTTGATGGCCTCGGCCGCGATCTCGATGAACTGCTGAGGATTCCGCTTGAAATCATCCAGCCTGAAGCTGCCCGTCAGGATGCGGTGGATACTGCGGCGCGTGAGTTGCGTCCGATCCTGCATGTCCGTCAGAACGTCTGGAAGTTCGACATCAGATTCGTCCAGCACCACGCTTTCCGCGCCCTTGCGTTCCTGTGTCTCGATCCCGCCCCTGCCGATCGCCATGTCCGCCTTGCGCCACTGGAGGCGCGTTTTCGGAATCGGTGGTGCGTCCTGCAGAGCGCCGGTACACAACCCGATCAGCTTCTCGTTATCGAATTTCACGCGGTACGTGGTCTTGTGCTTGATCCGGTCCCACAAGGCCTTGAAGTCCTGACTCTGCAGCACAGCCTGGCGCGGCCGCACCTGGCGACGTTCGTCGGCATTCTTGACTTCGAGCCGACAAGCCAGCTTGCGCAGCACCTGTGTGATCTGCTGGATTTGAGGGCCGAACGACTCGGGGACGGCCAGTGTGCCCTCCTTGAGCGCCTTCTTGAGCGAGTCCTGAACCTTACCCTTGATGTCGATGTGCCCTGCGGCCTTGAGGTGCTCCCACAGAGCCGTGGACTGCTCGATGCCCATCGGCACCGGCCGACCGTCAGCTCCCGGCACGGCAATCGCGGCAAACTGGTGCGGTTCGACGATGCCGAAGCGGATGCCGGTGTCGGCCTCGATCTCCTTCTGGAGGTTCTCCGCGAACTGCTCGTACGCCTCAGTCGCAATCACCGTCAGGGTGTTCACCTCGAACCCGCGCAGCCGATCCCCGTTCTGATTCACACACAGGCGCAGCCCACGGCCGATGGTCTGCCGGCGTTCGCGCTCGGTCTGGATGTCGCGCAAACTGCAGATCTGGAAGACATTCGGGTTGTCCCAGCCTTCCTTCAGCGCCGAGTGGGAGAAGATGAACTTCAAGGGCGTCTCGAAGCTCAGCAGCTTCTCCTTCTCCTTCATGATCAGATTGTAGGCACGCTCGGCATTGTCACGATTGGCCTGGTTGTTCTCGTCGGTGTCTGTCCAGCCGCCCTTCTTGTCGATGGAGAAGTAACCGTCGTGGACATCCTCGGCGGCACGACTCACGTCCACTTCCTGAAACAACGTGCGGAAGTCGGGGTGGTTGGCCAGGCGTCGGTATTCTTCCTCGAAGATCCGGGCATAGTCACCCTTCACCGGGTTCCCGCCGTCGTCGTATTTCCGGTATTTCTCGACCGCATCGATGAAGAATAGCGACAGCACCTTGATGCCTTGCGGGCGCAGGCGTTTCTCCTTCTCGAGGTGTTCTCTGATCGTGCGCCGGATCATCTCGGTCTGCACCGCGAGCGCATCCACGTCGCCGAATGCCTGACCCGGCCGGAGGAAGTGCTCGCCTCCGGGCACCCGAAGCTCCAGAAACCCGTCCCGCTTGCCGACTCGAATCTCGCCGATCCGGCAGTCGCGATAGATCGCACGGCCCGTCGTCTGCTCCAAATCGTCGCCGTCCTGGACGTCCTTCTCGCAACGACGCAGGCCCGTGAGTTCCTGGACGTCGATCTCGACCTTCGCTCGGATGACACCGCGCCTGCTGCTGGTCGCCACGAGCCGGACATAGGGCTTGTTGTGGGCGTCCTCGACGGTCGCGGACGCGACCTCGATTTGCTTGACGAGCTTCCGCTCGTAGGCGTCGACCGCGTCCAGCCGGAACACCATGTGGTGCTTGTCCACGTGCGTGGCTGAGTAACGCAACGTGCAGAGGGGGTCCATCGCACCCAGCGCCTCTTTGCCACGTCCCTCCAGCCCGCCGTCGACGCTCTGTGGTTCGTCAACGATGAGAATTGGGCGGGTGGACTTTATGAGGTCGATAGGCTTCTCGCCGCCGGTCTTTTCGCTGTCCTTGTAGAGGTTGTTGACGTCCTTTTTGTTGATGGCGCCAACCGCCACCACCATGACCTGGATGTGCGGGCTGGTCGCGAAATTGCGCACCTGTCCGAGCCTGGCGGAATCGTAGAGGAAGTAGTCGAACGGCACGCCCGCGTACAGAGCCTTGAAGTGCTCTTCGGTGATCTGCAGCGACTTGTAGACGCCTTCCTTGATGGCGACCGACGGCACGACGATCACGAACTTGGTGAACCCGTACCGCTTGTTCAGCTCGAAAATGGTGCGCAAGTAGACGTACGTCTTGCCGGTGCCGGTCTCCATCTCGACAGTGAAGTCGCCTGACGCCAACGAGGCCGAAGGTGCCAGCCCTCCCCGAAGCTGGACGCTATGGAGGTTCTTGAGCAGTTCGTCGTCGAGCAAGGTCAGCCGGTTGCCGACGCCGAGGTCTGATCCCATCTCCGGCAAGAACGACGTGTCCGCTGCCTGGCGCGTGACGGTAAAGTCGGTGCGGCACACTTCCTGCCCCCGGAACAGGTCGCACACCGCCTCGATGGCCTGAAGCTGGTAGTCAAGGTTCGGCTCGAAATGGAGTTTCATGACTCGACCTCCCACGTGATCTGGCATCTTCCCTCGGCTTCAGCTGTTTCCATTTTGGAAACAGTTGCCGCCTCGATCGGCTCGCTGGCGGCGTATTCGTTCTTGATATCCACCGTTCACCTTGCCGTCGGCCATCGAATAGAGAATCACCCGATTCTGGCGGGTCGACTCCGGACTCCACGGCCTTCCTGAAGTCGTGCTCATCGGCCTCAAGCCAAAGCCTGAGGTCAGCCCATCGCGCCAATCCTCTGCCGAAAATCCGGTCTGAACGTCGCGTCGTCAGGCGGCGCACTCAGTAGTTCGTCGACCGTGGTCCCTGTCGGAAGCAGTCGTTCGATGTCCGTTGAGCGTGCAATTGCATCGATGTAGAAAAGGCCGAGTTCCGTCAACGCGGCTGCGCACGTGTACGGCTCAATCGCGACACCAGCGACGTTCGTTACTCCCAGGTCCTCCCTCTTGCCAAGTTCTCCAGACGAACTCCACACGATGGCTTCATCCTCGAGGACCCGCACAATCGACGTTTGGGGCTGACCATCGCGCTCGAAGGCGGCACTCTGCAGTCCGGCGCTGTGGACCGTGTTCCTCAGAGCCCCGAGAAACTGCTGAAAAGCGAGGAACTTGGAATCGCCCGTGACCTGAGCGAACTCCGTCCCTCCTGCCGCCTCGAGCGCCCTGCGAAAGCCCTCGTTCCTGAAGGTCGTCGTCCGGAGGGCGGGCTTGGTCACTTGGTACGCCCGACGCGCGACGCGCGCCTCTGCGTCGAATGCCCCGGAAAGCATCAGAGTCAGGAAGTCGAAGTGATACAGCATTCCGTCGCGCGTCGAGTTGTTCTGCCTTTGGAAGAATCTGAAGCCCACTTCGTCTTTGGCTTGCAGAGCTCGAACGGAACGGTTCAGAATTGAACTTCCCAGGTATTCGGTGTTGTCGTGCGCAACGCTAGCGTGCCGAAGGCACGCAGCGAAATATCGCCACATGCTAGGCAGTCGTTCCCTGCAAAGAACCCAGTAGAAGAGCCCTCGGTCAAAGCGATCTGCCCCGTTGCTGTACGCCCGAACCGTGAAGTCCTCGATCGCCCGGAGGTAGAGGCCGATCACTTTCAGCCCTTCCGACGCGGTCCTGATGTTCGCGTCCGGCGCGCGGAAGCGAAGCGCAAGCAACTCACGGACGGTGGTAACCAGTACATCACGTTGGGCCTGCCGATGGCCTTCTACGATCGGAAAGTGAGGCAGGAGTTGCTGCACCCTCGGATCGGATTCGCTGCCGGCGCCAAGGAGGTGGCTGGCCTCGGTGTTCCACGGTCGGTGGTGCATGGCGATATCCGCCCATGCGCCGTTTGGGCCGCGCAGCTTGATCGCGCCGAAGCCTCCTTGATCCGCCTCAACTTCAATCGAGAGTTGCCAGGGTGCGGCAGAGTCCGTATCCGCGATACGTAGGGATTTGAGGTGCGCGAGCTCTCGTATGATGTCGAGTGCCAATCGGTCTTCAGTCGAAAGCCCCTCTGGATTAGGGCAATGCACGGTCACACGCAGTCGACGCCCGTCTCTTTCAAAAGGCGGACGCTCGCCTGCCGTCAGTCGCCAGTGGACACGTTCGATCATCGTGGTGATTGCAAAAGGACGCTGAGGCGTCGCCGTTCAGACGGGAGTCGTGGCGCGTTGAATTCGTCTCCGCTGAGATCGTTCATGCCCGCGCTCTCCTCAGAGGACCTTGTGCGCTCTGAACGAGCAGCAACACGAGACCCGTCGCCGGCTTCGACTCCTGTGCAGCCGTCTACGGCCGCGCCTCCTCCATCACTCGAATCCGACCCTCGAGCCGCCTACCAGAAGAGCGCCGGACGATGATGTCGATATCGCGGCCGAGAGCGGTGAGGAGACGCATGAGTCGTTCGCTCGAGAAGTTCGCGATGCGCCCGTTCAACAGCGCAGACACCTTCGGCTGGTCTACGCCCATCAGCGACGCCGCGGCCGCCTGAGTCAGGCGTCGCCGCTTGATGACCTGTCCGATGAGGCTGGCAAGCTGGGCCTTCGCCAGCTCCTCTTCAGGCTCCGAGAAGCCAAGATCGGTGAACACATTTCCCGAGCCTGGCGTCACCTCAATCCGTGGCTGCTTCGCCATGATTCGTAGTCCTCCTGGGCTTTCGCCAACCGCCTCGCGATCAACTCGAGTACCGACTTGGGTGTCGAGATCCCGCGAGAGGACTTCTTCTGAAACGCGTGGAGCACGTAGACGACTCCCGCAAACCGAACCGTGTAGACCGAACGATAGGCGTTGCCGTCGAAATCGTCGACAACCTCGAGTACGCCGGCGCCGCCAAAGCCCTTCAGCGGCTTGGCGAACGGCGCCTTCAGGCCGATCTGCGCATCCCACAAGGCTCGTCCAACCCGCCGCTTCACATCGTCAGGGAACGCGGAAAGGTCCTCCTTGCTGGCCCCTATCCAGCGCACCGGCTTCGGAACGATGCCGGCAGGCGTCGACTTGCTCATCGAACCTCGCGACTAGTATATGCCAGTTCAAGCATCCCACATGATCAGCGCAGGTAACAGCGCAATCACTGGCGGAATCGTCCGGCGAACCTCGCGCCCCCCTTCGACGCGAACTTGTAAGTAATCCTTACAAGTTGCCGCCTCGCCGTCGATTTCGCTCTCCTGATACAGCGCCCTCAGATGTAAGGTGACGTTCTGCGGCGTCGTCTGGAAGAGTTCGGCCATCAGGGCCTGGCTGAGCCATAGCCTCTCGTCGGCAAACCGGCACTCCACCCGAGTGCGCCCGTCGTCAGTCTGGTACAGGAGCAACTCGCCTGAGGGCTCAGAGGACTCCGTTGCGCGGACGAGTCCTTGCTTCGTAATCACGACCTTCGTCAGTTGCTTCCTGGCCATCGTAGACTCACAGACTCCGCACGTTCGTCAGGCCGTGCTGCTGGAGTATCGCTGAGAGATTGGTCTTGGCCACATCGTCGGCAAAGGCACTGTCGCGGAAGACGCAGGTGGTGTCGCCGGCGGGCGCCAGAGTCTTGTGCCAGTCGACGATGCCCTGAGCCAGCGCCTCGACGTCGTCTGCGCCGACCTCGGTGGCGAGACACGTCAGCAGGACGCCGCCACCGACAGAATGCACGTCCTTGCCGGCGATGCTGCGCGTTTCGATGGGGACGCAGAGGTCGAGACCGAGCTTGAGGAGCAGCTCGTAGAGGATGTCTGCCTCGGTTCGGTCCCTCTTGAGGTGTTCCACCGAATCGAGCAGTGTCTGGTCGAGATTCTCGCGGTCGGGATCCCACGCCCTGATATTGCTGGAAGCGAGCTTGAAGACACGGAAGCCGAGGTCCGGGAGGAGGGGTTCACGCGAGACAGGCGATGACCCAGACGAATCCAGCAAACCGGGCTGCGCCCCCTGCTCTTCCCGCTTTGCCGCCTCGGCCAACCACTCTTCGCGGACCTTGCTTCCCGTCCGCCGCAGGCGTTCCTTGGTGACGTCTGAGATCGTCCGCAGCGATGTACTCTCTGACGGTGGCAGCGGCTCGGGCAGCTGAACCAAGATGCACCGACGATTGCCGCCGTCGAGCGCGTTCTGCCGGAACACCGCGCACGTCGTCGTACCAGAACCTGCAAAGAAATCGAGCACCAGATCCGCGCCATCCGGCGTCGTGGCCAACTGGAGCATGCGTTGAATGAGGCGGGTGGGCTTCGGAGTCTCGAAGACCGCGTCTGAGTTCGGGAACTCGACCGCGGCTATCAGTTCCTTCTTGGCTTCCTGGGTGTGGCCAACCTCTTCGTGGGTCCACATCGTCTGGGGAACCTTCCCAGCCTGGACATCTGATAGAAAGCGCTTGAGACGAGGCATGTTGTTCCCGTCTGCCCCCCACCAAATCCGCCGATCTTGATCGAGTTTCAGAAAGGTGTCCTGCGACACGCCCCAATAGCGGCCGGCCGGTGGACCGTCGATCACGCGACCGGATGGGCAGGTGACGGGGTAGGTTCCCTCGCCGTAGTAGTTTCGGGCCGAGACATCCCCGGACGTCCACGGCCCCCGAGGGTCGCTGTCTGGATTCGAGTACCGCGCCTCCATTTCCTCAGTTCTCGGAAGGAGGCGTGGCGTCCATATTTCCGCGCTTCTTGCGAACACGACGACATAGTCGTGATCCTCTGAAAAGTGCCGCGCCGAGTTCTTCGGGGAGAAGACCTTCTGCCAAATGACCGTCGCAACGAAGTTCTCCTCGCCGAACACCTCATTCATCACCGCTCTGAGATTGTGGATCTCATGGTCGGCAATGGTGACGAAGATCACGCCATCCGGCCGCAGCAGATTCCACGCCAGCTTCAGGCGCGGGTACATCATGTTCAGCCAGTCCGTGTGGAACCGTCCGCCAGCATCCGTGTGGCTGGTAATCTTCTGGCCGCCTTCAACCTGCCCCGTGAGTTCGAGGTAGTTCTGGATGCTGTCCTGAAAGTTGTCGGGATAGACGAAGTCCTTGCCGGTGTTGTACGGCGGGTCGATGTAGATGAGCTTCACCTTGCCGGCGTAGCTCTTCTGCAACAGTTTCAGCACCTCGAGGTTGTCGCCCTCGACCATCAGGTTCTGTGTCGTCTCCCAGCCCACGCTCTCTTCCGGGCACGGGCGCAGCGTGCCAGTGGAGGGAGTCAGGGCGAGCTGGCGAGCGCGGCGTTTTCCGTGCCAGTTCAGTCCATACTTCTCATCCCGCTCGTCCACAACCCCACCCAGCAACTGCTTGAGCACCTCGAAGTCGATCTTCCCCTCAGTGACCGACTCGGGAAACAGCGCCTTCAGTTGCTCGATGTTCCGCGACACGATGTCGGCGGAATGCGCTTCGGGATCGGTGTCGTTCAGTTTCTGCATAGCGGTCTCTGTGTATCACAACCTCGTGCGGCAGACAGCCTGTGCCGCCTGCAGGCGCTTGAGTTCGAGGTTCAGCTCAACCTGCCTCGCAAGCTGCGTCTCACGCTCGGCAGCCGTCCGCAGACGGGTGATGTCCGCCTCCAGCGTCGCCCATTCCTGCAACGCATTTCGTCTGTCGGCCGCGCCCTCGACCCCGGAGCACATGGTGAAACTCCCTGTCAGCCTGGCCACGTCAAGCGCGAGCAGCGTGTCGATCCAGCCTTGGTAGAGCGCGTGAAGCGACGTTCTGGGTAGCCGTCCTACCGCCATTGCCTCGGCGAACGGTTTCCACATGTCCATCGCACGCGAGCCCTCGCAGTTCACCGTAGTCACGGGGCCGTCCAGAACCGTCGCGCCAGCCTCGCCCTGCGACCATCGCTTGTGGACGGCGGAAACACCCACGCGATTCCCGCCCTCGTGTACCAGCAACACCGCGTAGGGCACGGCCCGGTGGATCAGCTCGACGATGCGCTCGACACGGGCGCCGGGACGCAGGTCGGCCCGGAGGACGGCGACCTCCACGTACTCGCGCACCGCATCCCGATATTCGGGGACACCGACGGTGGTGGGCTTGAGCGCGGCCACCCACATGAGTTCCTCGATGCCTTCGCTAATCAGCCGCTTGTCGGCACCCGTGGGCGCGCCATGCTCCAGTAGCAGTTTCTTGGGCACCCGCTGTTCAACCCGGGCACCGGCAGGCAGGTCCAGGGCGGCAATCACGTCCATCGCGGTCAAGCCGGGCTCTCCGGAAGAACGACGAGGAATGCCACTACCTCGAAGTCGTTGGCGCCGGCGAACTCGCCCTTCATGGCGTGCGTCCCGCCTGGCGTGAACAAGCTGGCCACGGCGCGCTCTTCGCTCCGGCCAACGACCGACGCCACGGCAGCGGCGAGCAGATGCTGGGCGGCCTGCATGTCTTCGCCCTGCCTGGTCGCCTTGTCGAATCGTGCGCATGCAGCGACGTCAGGCAGATCGCGTCCCACGCAGAGCCGTTTCAGTCGGTCGAGGATCCGTTTGGCCTGGGCGTAGGGCAGCAGCACCACCCCGTCGTCTCCGACGTGCACAAGGTAGTGCGGTGCCAGAGGATAGCTCGTGTCGGCTGATGCCGTGGCGGCCCCCTCGGCGCGAAGGCAGAACACGACACCCGGCCCGATCTCGGATTCGGTGGTCGTGGTGACGGCGAAGGTGCCGAGCGGAAGGGACTCCAGGGTGTGCGGGTGGGCTTTCGCGTGCTGGGCCAGATCGATCCGGAAGTCCGTGAGCGTCAGGTCGGCAATGGACACGCCGCTCGACAGATCCTCCAAGTCGATCACGGCGTCCTGCAGCTTGAGCAACTGCTTGCGGCGGTATTCCAGGTCGTTCATCTGGTCGCCGGACTGTCGCTCGATCAGGTTCTCTTCGCCGGTCGCAGAGATGTCGAGCAAGACCATCCGGCCGCTCACTCGCTGCTCCAGGTTGATGTACTCCTCCAACTGCATGTTGGGCCAGAAGTTCACGAGCTGGATCCGCTCATTGGGCGAACCGATCCGGTCAATACGACCGAACCGCTGAATGATCCGCACGGGATTCCAGTGGATGTCGTAGTTGATGAGCCAGTCGCAGTCCTGCAGATTCTGGCCCTCGGAGATGCAGTCGGTGGCAATGAGCAGGTCCAGCTCGCCCTCCCCCGCCAGATCCTCGGGACGCTCCTTGGACCGGGGCGAGAAAGCGGTGAGGATGGATGCCAGGTCCCTGCGCAACCCGGGCAACGTGGTCCGGTTGGTGCCTGACCCCGTCACCAAGGCCGTCTCAATCCCGAATCGATCCTTCGCCCATTGTGCAAGCTGGCCATAGAGGTACTCGGCCGTGTCGGCAAAATGCGTGAAGACCAACACTTTCCGGTTGCCGGGGTTGATCGGGGTGGCGACCTTCGCCTCGATGACGTCACAAAGGGCCGCGAGCTTGGCGTCGCGGGGGGCATCCACCTGTCTCGCCGCAGCGAGCAGCGTGGCCAGCCGATTCCGATCTTCGATCAGATCCTGCTTCCACCGGACGTGGTCGACGTCGTTGAGCAACACCTTCACTCGCCGGCCCACGAGCAGGTTCTCGAAAGCAGGGTCATCGATATCCACGTCGGCGATGTCGATGTCCTCGACAGTTTCCTCGTGGGCCTCGAGATGTGCGAGCGTCTGCTCGACGTCCTCCAGTTGCCGCTGCACGGTCAAGGCGAACGAGCTGACGGCGCTCTCCATCCGCTTCAGGACGTTGACGCGCAGCAGGTGGATGAGGCTCTCTTCGCGGTCGACCTGACGGAAGAACCCTTCACCACCTCGAATCTGGGTGCTGTACTTCGCGTCGTAGGCGGCCTGTTTATGCGGTAGCACGTAACGGAGCGGAGCGTAGGAGGCGAGATTCAGCCGCCGGATCTCCTGGTTGATGTCACGAATCGATCGAAACTCGCCGGCGCGATCGACGTCAGCCTTGATATTGATGGGCTTCAGGCGCTCGGGAAACCGGCCGGTTTCGATCGTGTCGTAGTACTTCTCGATGTGCCTGCGCGAGCGGGCGATGGTCAGCAGGTCCAGCAGCGTGAAGTAGTCGAACCCCAGCATTTCGATGAGCTGGGCCGGGGTGCGTTCCGACTCGTCCAGTTCGAGCCAGCGGTTGAACTGCTTCTGAGCGAGCCGGGTTGTGCTGTCGATACTGGAGATGCCGTGCTCCTGAAGGGCGCTGTCGTCGCCCTCGGTGGCGAAGGCGACCTGGTTGCGCAAGTCAGCGAGGCGGTTGTTCACCGGCGTGGCCGACAGCATGAGCACCCGCGTCTTGACGCCTTCCTTGATGATCTGGCGCATCAGGCGGTCGTAACGCGTCTCTCCGCCGGTCCGCGGAGTCTTCTTGTTTCTGAAGTTGTGCGACTCGTCGATGACCACCAGGTCGTAGTTGCCCCACTTGACGTGGGCGAGATCGATGTCGCCTGACTGGCCCCCGTCACGGGACAGGTCAGTGTGGTTGAGGACGTCGTAGTTGAAGCGGTCCGACGCCAGGATGTTCCGCCGGTCGTTGGCCTTGTAGATGGTCCAGTTGTCGCGCAGCCGCTTAGGGCACAGGACGAGCACGCGGTCGTTCCGGAGTTCGTGATACTTGATGATGGCCAACGCCTCGAACGTCTTACCCAGACCGACGCTGTCAGCGATGATGCAACCGCCGAACCGGTTGAGCTTGTCGATGGCGCCGACGACCCCATCCCGCTGGAACTTGTAGAGCTTGCGCCAGACCACGGTGTTCCGGATGCCCGTCGCGGGTTTGACGATCGTGTCTTCATCGAGCTGATCGTCCCGATCACGGAACAGGTGATGGAGAATCAGGACGTAGATGAGAAACGGATCCCGGTGTGTCGCCAGAGCCTGAAGACTCGCCACCAACGCGGCATGCGCCCCAGCGTCTGCCGGCAGCGCAGTCCACTGGGCGTCAAACCACTGGCTGAGCAAGGCCGCTTCTTCAGGCGTCTCAGATGCCTGAATAAGGCTCAACGGGTTCCCGGGCGTGAGCCCGAGGCCGTCCGTCGTGCAGGCTAGAGACCCGAGTACCACCTGCCGCGGAACACCGCCAGAATCGCGAAGGACTACCGTGCCCTGCGGCACTGCACCGTGCGCCGGGCGCACCTCCGCCTTGAGTTGGATCCACTCCGCGAGGCGGCCGGCCAACCACCGAGTCATCAGTCGGTTGCGGGCCGGCCGATCGGCATCATTGCCAGTCAGTCTCAGGTCCTCGCCCGCCGGAGGAAGGAGCAGGCGGGCTCTGGTGAGCTTCGAAAGCCCAGGTCTCAGCTCTTCGAATGCGAAAAGCGACAACTCTCCTGTAGCCAGATCAATCTGGCCGCCTGGTATCAGTCCCGGCTCGAGCAGATCGATCGTCCGATCCGTGCCGGCGTTACGAACGAGTCTCATGGTGCTCGGCGTCCCCCGGTGTCTTCGTCACCACCCCGAAATGCGCTGTTGACAGGGGGCGACTACCCGGCCGGGGTAAGTGTAGCCGAATCCAGCTCCAGAAGGCCCGGGCTGCTGCGCCGGGCGACTGGCCGGTCGCCCCTACGGCGCAACCTCTCGTAAGTCGCCCGCCGCATCAGCCCGGTCCACGTCCGCCTCTCTCGTCTGGCCGGTCGCCCCTCGTTCCTCTCCATGCCGCTCCGTGCTACAGTCCTCGAGCATGTCCGCGGCGTTCATCATCAACCCCGTGGCGGGCGGGCGACGGGGAGGACTGCCCGCCGACCAGCGGGTGAAGCTGGTCGAGCAGGCACTCGAGCGTCACCACCTCGAGGGCCGAGTCGAACTGACCCGCGCGGAAGGACATGGACGGGAACTGGCGCGGCAGGCCGTCGCTGACGGGTGCGATCTCGTCGTCGCGTGGGGCGGCGACGGAACGATCAACGAGGTGGCGTCGCAACTGATCGGAACCGGCACGACGCTGGGAATCGTGCGGGCGGGCTCGGGGAACGGCTTCGCGCGGGAGCTCGGGATTCCCATCCGGCCGGGCGAGGCGATCGAAGTCACCCTGGGAGGCCGCGACCTCGTGATCGACGTCGGCGAAATCGGCGGACATTCGTTCCTCAACGTGGCCGGCATCGGATTCGACGCGGCGATGGCTGCCGAGTTCACGTTCCTCGGCGCCGAGCGTCGCGGGCCCGTCCGCTACGCGCTACAGATCGCGCGCGCGGCCTTTGCCTACCCGGCGTCGCACTACACGATCGAGGCCGACGGGCACCGGCTCGAGGTCGAGGCGCTCGTGATCGCCATCGCCAACCTCGCGCAATACGGATCGAACGCCGTCATCGCACCGGGCGCAAGACCCGACGATGGGTTGCTGGATGCGGTGGTGATCGAAGAGCGCGGCGTCCTGGGCCGGGTCGGCCTGGTCCCCCGTTTCTTCGACCGCACCATCCACAAGGCGCCCGGCGTCATCATTCTCCCGGCGAAACACATCATCGTCCGTTCCGACACCTTGATGGCCATTCACGTGGACGGCGAACCGCAGCCTGGCGGCCTCGAGATCGAGGCGCGCGTCCGGCCGGCTGCGCTTCGCGTGAGAGTCCCCCAGCGACGCTCTGCCTGAAACCGCCAAGATCGGAGAAGACAGATTCCCGTCGTCAAGGAGCCGTTTATGCCAGAACACGCCAAGAAAGAGTCCCTCCGCATCGATCGCTTCATGCGCCTCCCGCGGCGGACCAACGAGACCTGGCAGGGAGGTTCTGTCAGCCTGCCGTGGTTCTCGGACGACCCGCAGACCGGAGAGCCGATTCGCCAGCACGCCATTGCGTGGGCGAACCTGGTGACGAACGATGTTGCGCTCCTGACGGTCAGCGCCTTGGAGGCCGCCGACCGCGAACGGGCCCTCGATGCGTTCCTGGATTTTGGCCTCAGGAACCGGAAGGCGCGCGAGGGCAGGCCATCCCGGGTGGAGGTGCAGGACGCCTCGCTGGGTGCGTTCATCAAGGAGGCGCTTCGGGACGTGGAGCTGGAGGTCGTGGTTCTGCCAGACCTGCCGAGGATCCAGGAGGAGATCCTCGAGACCGTCAGGAGAGAAAGCGACGGTCCGCTGCCTCCCGGCGCTCTCGAGAGCCCCGGCGTGACGGTCGAACGCATGCGGTCGTTCGCCGACGCTGCACGCCGTCTGTACGAGCGCGCGCCGTGGAGCGAGATCGGCCCCGAGGACCTCGTTCAGGTTGAAGCGCCGGCAGCGCCCGAAGGCATGGCCTGCTTCGTCATCCTCGACGACCTCGGAGACGAGGTCAGCCTGGAGTTCTACGCGAGCCGCGAGCAGTTCGAGGAGGGGTTGGAAGACGGCGGGCACGAAGCGTGGGACGAAGACGACGAAGACGACGAGGATGAGGATGAGGATGAGGTTGAGGTTGACGACGATGAGGACGACGACGATGAGGACGACGACGATGAGGACGACGACGATGAGGTGGACGCCGCCGCCGACCTGGAGGCCCACGGCCTGTGGGATCTCGACTACGTCGAAATGCAGCACGTCCCGGTGCTCGATGTCGGACTCTGGGCGGATTTCGACCTGCCTGTCGCCGGTCCGCGCGCCTATCCGGTGGTGATCAGGTCGCCTCCCGACAACGAGGTTGAGCGGCCGGACGCCTCGCGCCTGGCGTTCGTCGAAGGGTTGTTGCGCGCGGTGGCTGAGACGACAGAAGCGGAGATTGACTCGGGTCGGTGGACGAAGGTGGTGGAGACCGCCGCCGGCCCGGTCAGCTACCGCCTGTCGATTGCGTCACTGCTCGACGAACCGATCGAGGGCCAGCCGAGCCGCGAGGCCCGCGAACGCGCGGCCGGGACCCTCGCACGCTTCCTCGATGAGGGCGAGTTCGAGAGCCTGGATGATGCCATCGTCGCCGCGGCTGCTCGCCAGGGTGGCCAGCCGACCGAGTACCCGCCACCGCGCACGCCGGCCGAAGAGGCGAAGGAGCTGACCTACCGTGTCGGCGGGGCCAGGGGGCGCCGGGCCATTCACTTGCTGAGCCAGGCGCTGGCCCTGTCTCCAGGTTGTGTCGAAGCCTACGTCCAACTGGGCGAACGCCTCAGAGACCCGGCGAAGGCGCTGGAGGTCTTCGAACGGGGTCGAGCCGTGGCCGAACGCCTGCTCGCACCGGGGACTCGAGATCAGTGGAAGGGCCGTTTCTGGGAACACCAGGAGACCCGTCGTTGCCTTCGCCTCGGGTTTGGCCGGGCGTCGGTCCTGCAGGATCTCGACCGGGGGGACGAAGCGGCCGCCGAGTACCGCGAGTTGATGTCCCTCGACGAGGAGGACCACGCCGGTGCCGGCTACCGCCTCCTGGCGCTCCTGCTCGAGCAGGGACGCGACGAGGAGGCGGGCGCGCTGCTCAGCGATTACGACGATCGCGGCCCCGAGTGGGCGTACGGCCGGACGCTCTGGGCGTATCGAAACAGGTCCAGGCAGGACGCGAGGGAGGCGCTGGCGGTTGCGCGCGGGATCAGTCCTCGGGTCGCGCCGCTTCTTGCCATCGGGGCCCTCGACCCGGACGAGGAGCCGGTCGGGCTGGCTGGGCCCGGTGATGACGACGACGAGGAGGAGGCGCACACCGAGATGGACGAAGCCTTCGAGTGTTCGCTCCTGCTGGGCCGGGCGTGGACTGAGACGCCCGGGGCGATCGACTGGCTCGCCGGTGAGTTGACCCGGCCACGAGGCGGACGCCGCTGGTCACCGCGTCGCCCGGGGCGCCGCGCTCACTGACGTTGGGTGTGGTTTTCCGGCCTGAGCCCCGCTTTCCGGCATCCGGAGGGCGCCCGCGTTTCTCTAGATCCCTGCGCCGCTCGAGTGCTATGACTGCGGCGCTTCCGTCTGGCTGATTCGACTGCCGGGCGGAACGCTGTGCGTCAGCCAGACGTTGCCGCCAATCACCGATCCCGCCCCGACCGTGATCCGTCCGAGCACGGTCGCCCCGCTGTAGATGATCACGTCATCCTCGACGATCGGGTGGCGCGGGATGCCCTTCACGGGATGTCCGTGCTCGTCGAGCGGGAAGCTCCGCGCGCCGAGCGTGACGCCCTGGTAGAGGCGCACCCGATCGCCGATCTCACACGTCTCCCCGATCACGACACCGGTACCATGGTCGATGAAGAAGCACTCGCCGATGCGGGCCCCGGGATGAATGTCGATGCCGGTCAGGCTGTGCGCGTGCTCGGTGATGATCCGCGGGATCAGCGGGATATCGAGCCCGTACAGCTCGTGAGCGAGGCGCTGACACGTGAGTGCCAGGATGCCCGGGTAGCAGAGAATCGTCTCGGCCGGGCTGGTCGCGGCCGGGTCGCCGTTGTAGGCCGCGCGCACGTCGGTCGCGAGCAGGCGTCTGACGCCCGGCAACTGCGAGAGGAACCGCTCCGTGACCGCGTCCGCCCGTTGCTCGCACTCGGTGCATCGCACCGGGTCTTCGCCCTCGCATGTGAAACACAGGGCGCGCCGCACCTGCTCGCCCAGCGTGCGCAGCACCCGGTCGAGCGTGGCGCCGACGTAAAACTGCAGGGCCTCGCCATTCAACTCCGGAGTGTCGCCGACATAACCGGGGAACAACACCGAGCGGAGTCCTTCCACGATCCACGCCAGCGCCACGCGCGACGGCGGGTTGGGATGCTTCACCTGCGACTCGGGCCGGATCAGCCCATCGTCGCTCGCGCACAACTGCCGCACCACGGCGGAGAGCGTGAGGTGTTCGGGCGCGCGCGGAGCGGGGCCAACCGGGAGACGACGACCGGACCTGGGGTTCATGCCTGATCCTCGAACAGCCAGGTGCTCAGGTACCGCTCACCGGTATCGGGCAGGATGACGACGATCAGTGCGCCGCGGTTCTCTTCGCGGCCGGCCACCGCCACCGCGCCTTCCATCGCAGCCCCGCAGGAGATGCCCGAGATGATCCCCTCTTCCTTCGCCAGACGCCGCGCCATCGCGCCGGACGCCTCGTTCGTGACGGTGATCACTTCGTCGATCAGATCTTTGCGCAGCACGTCGGGGACGAACCCGGCCCCGAGGCCCTGGATCTTGTGGGGCCCTGGCTTGCCACCCGACAGGACCGGCGAGGCTGACGGCTCGACCGCCACGATCCGGAACGACGGCTTCCGCGGCTTGATCACCTCGCCGACGCCGGTCAGCGTGCCTCCCGTCCCGACGCCGGAGACGAAGATGTCGACCTGGCCGTCGGTGTCCTTCCAGATTTCCTCCGCCGTGGTGCGCCGGTGCACGTCCGGGTTCGCCGGATTCGAGAACTGCTCGAGAACGAGGTATCGCGGGTCCGATTCCGCGAGTTCCTTCACGCGCCTGATGGTGCCCGGCATGCCCTCGCCGCCCGGCGTGAGAATCACTTCGGCGCCGAACGCCTTCAGCATCTTGCGGCGCTCCATGCTCATCGTGTCCGGCATCATCAGCACGAGCCGGTACCCGCGGACGGCGGCGACGAACGCCAGGCCGATCCCCGTGTTGCCGCTCGTGGGCTCGAGCAGGATGGTGTCGGGCTTGATACGGCCGTCCTGCTCGGCGGCTTCGATCATCGCCAGGCCGATCCGGTCCTTCACGCTGGCGCAGGGGTTGAAGCTCTCGAGTTTGGCGACGATTCGGCCTGGCAGGCCGGCGCCGATCCGGTTGATCGCGACCAGCGGCGTGTGTCCGACGAGCGCGGTGATATCGGGGGCGATATTGGTCATTGGGGCGATCCTTTCTGACGGGCTCGGGAAGCCGCCGGGTACCGCGCCCGCGTATTCGTGAGCGGCGCGGATCCGGTGGGCCCGGGTCGATTGTCGATGTGAGCGTGCCCTGGGTTTGAGCATAACAGCCGGTGTCGACTTCGGAAAGCTCAGCCGCAGTGCCAACCGGGCGGTCCGGCCGAGGTAAAATTGCAGGCAGGGGTCCTCCGCCGCCGCCCCGCGCCGCCTTCGAGCCCTACCGGACGCGCCCTGCAGACATGCAGGCCTCAGGGGAAAGACCAGGCTGCGCCGCCGCCCAATCGGCGTACACGCCGAGATGTGCCGAATGGAGGCAATGATGAGCGCATCACGAATCGAACGAGACAGCTTCGGCGAGATCGCCGTGCCCTCGGACCGCCTCTGGGGCGCCCAGACCCAGCGTTCGCTCCAGCACTTCGACATCTCCACCGAGCGCATGCCGCGCGAACTGATCCTCGCGCTGGCGCTGGTCAAGCGCTGTGCGGCGCACGTCAATCTCCAACTGGGCGTCCTGGACGAACGCAAAGCGCAGGCGATCGCGGCGGCGGCCGACGAGGTGATCGCCGGCCGGCACGAGGCGGAGTTCCCGCTCTCCTTGTGGCAGACCGGTTCGGGCACCCAGACCAACATGAACATGAACGAGGTGCTGGCCAACAGGGCCTCCCGGTTGCTGGGAGGGCCGCTCGGCAGCGACCGGCTGGTGCACCCGAATGACGAGGTGAACCACGGTCAGTCGTCCAACGACGTCTTCCCGACCGCGATGAGCGTGGCCGCTGTGCGCGCCATCGAGGGCGCGCTGCTGCCGGCACTCGCCGCGCTGCGCGACACCCTGGCGCGGAAATCGCAAGCCTATGCCGACGTGGTGAAGATCGGGCGCACGCACCTGCAGGACGCCACGCCGCTGACCCTGGGGCAGGAGATGTCGGGCTGGGTTGCGCAGCTTGGCCACGGCATCGGTCACGTCGAGGGTTCGCTTTCGCACTTGCGCGAGCTGGCGCTCGGCGGAACGGCGGTCGGGACCGGCCTGAACACGCACCCCGACTTTGGGCGCCTCGTCGCGGACGCGCTGTCGCGGGAGGCGGGCACCCTGTTCGTCACGGCGCCCAACAAGTTCGAGGCGCTGGCCGCCCACGACGCGATGGTGCACGCGCACGGCGCGCTCAAGACCGTCGCCGCGGCGCTGATGAAGATCGCCAACGACGTGCGCTGGCTGGCGTCCGGGCCGCGTTCGGGCCTCGGCGAAATCCGGATCCCGGAGAACGAACCGGGCAGCTCGATCATGCCGGGCAAGGTCAACCCCACGCAGTGTGAAGCGCTGGTGATGGCGTGCTGCCAGGTGATGGGGAACGACGTGGCGATCAACATCGCCGGCGCCTCGGGGAACTTCGAGCTGAACGTCTGCAAGCCGGTCATCGTCCACAACGTCCTGCAGAGCATCCGGCTGCTCGCCGACGGTACGCGCAGCTTCGACGCGCACTGCGCGCGGGGCATCGAGCCCGACCGCGGGCGCATCGCCGAACTCCTGGAGCGTTCGCTGATGCTCGTCACCTCTCTCAACCCGCACATCGGCTACGACAAGGCGGCGCAGATTGCGAAAGCGGCACACCACTCCGGGTGCACGCTGCGCGAGGCAGCCGTCGCGTCGGGCCACGTGACGGCCGAGCAGTTCGACGATTGGGTGCGGCCCGAGGACATGGTCGGCCCCAGGTAACCGGACGGGCGGGCCCGGTACTCGCGCGCCGCAACTCCCGGCGTCCGGATTGCGTTCTGCGATCCACGAGCGCCAGTTCGGCCGTTCGGAAAACCTGGGCCTGATCGCGCAGGACGTCGAGGACAACCACGAACACGCACGCCGCGATGAACACTCACGGGGTCAGAGGGGCCGGGGTGAGCGCCACGGCAACGCGGCTGTCCAGCCGACGGTTCCACAGCGCATGCTCGAAGGCTCCCCCCGAGAATGCGACGAGCGGAGCCGCAATCGCGTCGGGCAGCCTGGCAGGATCCGCTCCGCGCGCTGCGGCACGAATAGGACGATCTCGGCCCTGGAAGATGTCTAGACTCCCGAGTTCATGTACTTGCGGATCGTCGCGACGGTGCGCTCGATCTCGGCCACCGAGTTGTAGAAGTGAGGCGACAGACGCAGGCCAGGCCGGTCCGCTCCCGACCGCGCCGAACAGGCGATGCGTTCCCGCTCGTAGAGCGCGGTCGCCAGCTTCGAGGGGTCCAGCGCGCCCGGCTGGAACGTGACGATGGCGGCCGAGTGTGCCGGGTCGGGTGATGTCCAGACGCGCACGCCGTCGATGCGGCGGAGTTCTGTCATCAGGAGCTGGGCGAGGCGGCGCGATCGCGCCTCGATGGCCGTCCGGCCGATGGTGGCCTGCAGCGTCAGCGCTTCTCCCAGGCCCAGGATCTCGGCTTCGTTCCGCTGGCCCAAGCCTTCGAGGCGCCGGGACACACCCACAGCCCCCGCGTACAGGCTCACGACGCTTGGCCACAACCTCGCTTCGATCTGCTTGTTGACGTAGAGCACGCCGACCTCGCGAGGGCCGCACAGCCACTTGTGCGCGCTGCCTGTGAAGAAGTCGGGCTGCATGTCGGCCAGGTCGATGTCCAGGATGCCGAATGACTGCGCACCGTCGACGACCGACAGCACGCCGCGTTCGCGCGCCAGGCGACAGATCTCGCGGGCTGGAAACACGTCACCCGAAGAAGCCGTCACGTGCGTGAAGGCGACGATGCGGGTGGCGGGCGTGAACGCGGAGCGGAAGGCGTCGATGATGGCGACGTGGCCCGGGTGCGGACTCGGATGCGCCACGCGGCGCACCGAGAATCCAAACCGTTTCGCCTTCTCGACCCAGGCGTTCAGCAGGCTGGGGTGGTTCTCAGCCGAGACCAGCACCTCGTCGCCGGCCTTCAGATCGATCCCGCTCGAGACGAAGTTGTTGCCCTCGCTCGTGTTGCGCGTGATCACGATCTCTTCCGGCTTCACCCTCAGCGCCGCGGCCACCGTGCGCCGCACCTGCTCCTTCGCATCGCTCAGCTTCCGCCGGTTCGGCATCGATGGGTCCGCGTCCACGTCACGCGTGGCGCGGTAGACCGCTTCGATGACAGGCAGCGACGTAGGACACAGGTTCGCGGCGTTGACGATGGTGAGGCCCTGCGGCATGAGGAACTGTTGACGAACCTGTTGCCAGTACGCCTCGCCGGCCGAGGCTGGGGCTGCGGCGACCGGGGGCGTCTGCGGTGCCGCCCACGCCGGCAGTTCGAACCATCCGAGTGTGCCGGCCAGGCCGGCCAGTCCCGCGAAGGAGCGCCGGCTCATGGTCGGCCGGTGTGTGTCGTATTTCGTGCTCACAGATTCCCTCCAGACAGTGAAAGGCTTACTGCCGCGCCTAGACCTGTTTCTCGAACCTCACGTGGCGGACTCGCCCCGCGAAGATCTCGAAGCCATCGACCGCGCCGTCCGCGCGCCTGGTGAACCGCAGCACGCGACCCCCACCCATCTCGAACGCATCCGCGAAGGCAGGCTGGAGGTTCCAGCGCTCCCACTGGCGTTTTACGACCAGGGCGTCCTTCTCGACCGTCACCGTGTAGAACACCTCGAGTTCCGCGCTGAAGTACCGGCCCGCATACCCCGCGAGGTCTGACGCCGACGGCGTGGCGACCGGAACCGGGAGATACTCGCGAGGACGGGCCCCGTCAGCCAGCTCGCGGAGCCGCTTCACGGCACCGTTCTCCATCACGAACTCGTAGGTGATGGTCCCCGCGCTCCGGAATCGCTGCTCGGAGAGCGGCACGACCTCCGTCGATCCGATGCGCACCTTGCCCTGGTCCACGGTGACCTTGAGCACCGCGTCTGTTGTCGGGTCGCGGTAGAGGCCGATCCTGGCCCGCAGGACCTCCGCCGCGACCGTCGCCGCAGGCAGGGGACCGGGCGCCTTCAGGGCATCCCGAAGGTAGAGCTGCGCCACCTCGTGACCCAGGCGTTCCGGGTTGGCCGACGCCACGTTGCACAGCACGGCAACCGACAGGCGCTGGTCCGGATACCTGGCGAGGAACGAGCGGTAGCCCGCCGTCGAGCCGCCGTGGCTGACCTCCTTCACTCCCTGGAAGGTCCGGACATAGAGACCCTGGGCATACTCGTTCACGAACCCGTCGTTCAGCCGGCCGCGCGTGTGCAGCGATTCGACGAACGCCCGCCCGCCCACGCGCGCCGTGTCGAGGTTCTCGTTCCAGGCGAGGAGGTCCTTGACCGTCGTCAGCAGCCCGCCGTTGCCGACGACATCGGTGAAGGACATGTCCGAGTGGAACTGGGCGTCGCTGCCCCGTGTGTAGGCGGTCGCGCGGTTCCTGACGATCGCGGTGTGGTCCTCGCGCCACCGCGTGCTGTTCATGCCGATCGGTTTGAACAACCGCGCGTCGCAGAACTGCTGGAACGACTGTCCGCTCACGCGGGCGACGACCACGCTCAGGAGCGTGAAGGCGGTGTTGTTGTAGAGGAAGTCGTCGCCAGGTTCGAAGTTCAGCCGCTGCTGCCGGCTGACGAGATCGAGGATCTCCGGTATCGAGTGCACCGCCTCGCCCGGTGGGCGCCCCGCCAGCGTCAACAGCGGCCACTGGCTCCTCAGGCCGCTCGTGTGGGTGAGCAGGTGCCGGAGGCGAATGCCAGAGGCGATCGCCGGCAATTCGGGCAAGTACTTCCGCGCTGGATCGTCGAGCGAGAGCTTGCCGTCGAGCGCGAGCAGGTTGATGGCGGCGGCCGTGAACTGCTTCGAGACCGAGCCTGCCTCGAAGATCGTCTCCGGCGCAATCGGCCGGTCGTCCTCGAGGTCCGCCATGCCGAAGGAGCGGAGCAGAACCGGCTCGCCCGTCTGCGCCACGCCAAGGGCACATCCGGGTGTGTCCTTCCTGTTCCAGGCCGCGAAGATCGTATTCACGCGGTTGTCGATCGACTGCGCGCTCGGTGACGGACCAGCCAGCGCAAGAGCCGCCGCGGCAACGGCCGCCGCGACGACGTCTCTCCAGAATCTTCCGGTGTACGGCATCTCGAGTTCCTCTTTTCGACTACGGGAAGGAAGGGGCGTGCGATGCCGGAGTATATCCGTCTTCCTCACGCTCAGGTACCAGGGCCGCCTCGTTTTCCGGCCTGAGCCCCGCTTCCCGGCATCCGGAGGGCGTGGGCTATACTCCCTGTATGATCAAGCCTGTTGCCCCCGGCGGTGGTGACGGGCGCCCGGCCGAGGCGAACACGCCGGCGGCCACGGCGCCCATGGACTTCATCCGCGAGATCATCGCGCGTGACCTCGAGAGCGGCAAACACCAGGGCGTCGCGACCCGGTTTCCCCCCGAGCCGAACGGCTACCTCCATATCGGGCACGCCAAGTCGATCTGTCTGAATTTTGGCGTCGCGAAGGAATTCGGCGGCACCTGCAACCTTCGCTTCGACGACACGAACCCGACCAAGGAAGATGTCGAGTACGTGGACTCGATCATCGACAGCGTCCACTGGCTCGGCTTCGACTGGGGCGATCGCCTCTACTACGCGTCCGACTATTTCGAGCAGATCTACCAATACACCGTCGGCCTCATTCGGGACGGCAAGGCGTACGTGGACGAGTTGACTGCGGAGCAGATCCGCGAGTACCGCGGAACGCTGACCGAGCCGGGCAAGGACAGCCCCTGGCGGAACCGGCCGGTGGACGAGAGCCTCGACCTGTTCGCGCGGATGCGGAAGGGCGAGTTCGAGGACGGGACGAAGGTGCTGCGCGCGAAGATCGACATGGCGTCGCCCAACCTGAACCTGCGCGACCCGGTGATCTACCGCATCCGGCACGCTACCCACCATCGCACCGGCGACGCGTGGTGCCTCTACCCGATGTACGACTACACGCACGCCATCTCCGACGCGATCGAGCAGATCACGCACTCGCTCTGCACGCTCGAGTTCGAGGATCACCGCCCGCTCTACGACTGGACGGTGGACAACCTGCCGGTGCCGAGCAAGCCGCGCCAGATCGAGTTCGCGCGCCTGAACCTCACCTACACCGTGATGAGCAAGCGCAAGCTGCTGCAACTGGTGCAGGAGGGGCTGGTGTCGGGATGGGACGACCCGCGGATGCCGACCATCGTCGGCCTCCGCCGCCGCGGGTTCACGCCCGAGTCGATCCGCGAGTTCGCCGCGCGCATCGGCGTGGCCAAGCGCGAGAACATGGTGGACGTGGCGCTGCTCGAGGACGCGGTACGGGACGACCTGAACCGGCGGGCGCCGCGCGCGATGGCGGTGTTGCGCCCGTTGCGCGTCGTGATCGAAAACTACCCCGAGGGCCAGGTCGAGCAGATCGAGATCCCGGCCAACCCCGAAGATCCGTCGATGGGTAACCGTGCCGTGCCGTTCTCGAAGGTGCTCTACATCGAGCAGGACGATTTCCGCGAGGTGCCGCCGCCCAAGTACTTCCGGCTCTCTCCGGGGCGCGAGGTGCGGCTGCGCGGCACGTACTTCCTGAAGTGCGAGCGCGTCGTCAAGGACGAGCGCGGCGAGATCGTGGAACTGCGCTGCACCTACGATCCAGCGACCCGTAAGGGCTCTTCGCCGGAAGGACGGAAGGTCAAGGCGACCATTCACTGGGTATCCGCGGCGCATGCGATCGACGCGCAGGTCAGGCTCTACGATCGCCTGTTCACGGTGCCCGACCCGCACGACGCGGAAGAGGGGCGCGACTGGAAGTCGTACCTGAACCCGGGTTCGCTCGAGGTGATCGAGGGGTGCAAGGTCGAGCCTGGGCTGGCGAAGGCTGGAGCGCTCGAGAAGTTCCAGTTCGAGCGTCTCGGCTATTTCTGCGTCGATCCCGACACCGCGGCCGGCCGCCTGGTGTTCAACCGGACGGTGCCGCTGCGCGACCCCTGGGCCCGGATCGCATCACGGTAGTCAAGGGCCCGAGAGGCGTCCGATGAACCAGAAAATGCAGGACGAGCAGGACATCATCGCGCAGTGGTCGTTCGATACGCGGCCCATTCTCGGACGCTTCCACCTCTGGCTGGATGACGTGGAGATCGAGTGGGTGCGCGGCGAGCCGTCGAAGGAGTTCACGCGCGAGTTGTCGTTCCTTGACGGCCGCATCGAGCGGCTGTTCGCGATGATGGGCGCCGTGACCGCGCTCGGCACGCAGGTGTTCGGCAGGCCCGGCGCAGGCGCTCACCTCGACAAGGCCGCGCTCAACCAGGTGAAGAAAGACGCGGACGCGATCTCGGCCTACGCGATGAGCGAGAGCCTCTGGTACCTCTCGCGCCAGCTCCCCGAGAACCACGCCATCATGGTCTGCCTCGGTGAGGGGTTGATGCCAAAGGCGGGCGAGACGCCCGAGATGGGGTCGAACCCGCAGATCGGTTTCGGCCGCGTCTACGCGCGCCCCGAGGTTGCCCGCTGGCTCGACCAGCGCGTCGTCCGGCTCCTCAACGACCCGACCTACGGGTGGGACGGGTTCTACGGCGAGATCAAGTCGTCGCGGATCACGGTGTGGGGGGCGGCGATCGACACGCTCGAGAACACGTCGCGCTTTGCGAAGGGGAGTCCGAGCGGGCCGATGACCGTCCTGCACCTGTTCAACCAGCCGCTGCACGTCGCGCGACCGTACGAAGGGTACGTCGGGATGGTCGTGATGCCGCGCGAAGTGGTGCAGACGGCAGCCGAGCACGCGGTGCTCATCAACTTCCGCACGCCGCGCGCGCGGATGGTCGAGGCGATCGACCGGACGTACCCAGGTATCCGCCGCGAGAACATCCACGTGTGGACGCTTGGCGGCAAGAGCCGCGCTCCACGCATCGCCTCGCTCTGGAACGCATGGCAGGAGCACGGCGTGCACGTGCTGGAAGATGGGTGGATGCTGCCGAGCGGCATGCCGGCGTTCACTGAGTCCGGCACCTACGCGCCCACGTTCCGCGTCGGCACGTGGAAAGACGACTCGGGGGCCCTGCACCTGTTCATCATCGACGGTTACGCCGCCTCTGCCGAGGCGGTCCAGTCGGCCACCCTCGGCCCGATGCTCGGGCTCGACGTGTCGATGGTTCCGTTCACGTCGCGGTTCGACCTGCCCTACGACCGGGAGCAGGACGTGCTGCGCCTGGATCCCGACGCGTCCGATTTCGGGGCCCGGCTGTGCGCGCTCATTGGCTCGACGTGCGACCCGGACACGGTGAAGAACTACGCGAGGATGATCCGCGAAGCCGCCTCGGCGGGCCTGTTGCCGGGACGGATCACCCTGACGGCCGACGACTTTTTCCCCGAGAAACGCTGGGAGGTGCTCGCGGTCTCCGGGTACATGGGGCCTGACCCGTATTCCGGCGCGCCCGGTGTGCAGGAAGTGTCGCCGGGTGTCTACCGGGCGACCGTCAGGCTGGCGTCTTCCGGCGGCGACAAGCGAATCACGCTCACGCTGCGTCTCGGCGAGACGCTCGAGCAGAGCCGCCTGATCTTCAGCCCACTGCTGAACCGCTTCCTCGGGGGCGAGCTGTTCGAGACGCGGCCGGTCAAGATCTCCGACTCGGGGCGCATCCGCAATGAGCTTCAGACGCTGTGCGCCGAGGCGCTCGAGTTCGTCGATGCACGCTCGATCCGGCTGCACTTCGATCTGATCCCGCCGGAAGTCATCCCGTACGACAAGCAGAGGAAGCTGCGCGAGGTCCTCCGTTGGTACAAGCAACGTCATCCGATGTGGTTCTCATGGATAGAACTGGTGGAGCCGAAGGAGCAGGCGACGAGCGGGTGAGCCTGTCGGCGCGCGAGATCGCCGGTTTGGTGGGCGGGACCGTGATCGGACCTCCCGACGCGGAGGTGGATGGCCTGTCTCCGCTTGCGTCGGCTGGTCCCCGCCACCTGGCCTTTGTCGAGGACGACTGGGCGCTGCCGGCCGCGATCGCGTCTGCGGCCGGGGTGGTGATCGCGGGCGCCTTCGCGAACGGCGCGGTTCGCCCGGGCGGCGCGTTTGTGATCTGCGAGCAGCCCCGCCTCGCGTTCGCCCGCGCCGCGCGGCGCCTTGTCGTCCGCGCGCGTCCCCGGCCCGGCGCTCATCTCTCGGCCATCGTCGACCCGTCGGCCACGCTCGGCCGCGACGCGTCGCTGGCAGCGCACGCGGTGATCGACGCGGACGCGATCCTGGGCGACCGTGTCGTCGTCGGTCCCGGCTCACACATCGGCCGCGGCGTGACGGTCGGCGAAGACAGCATCCTCGAGTCCAATGTCGTGATCTACCCGGGCACGACGATTGGCGCCCGCGTGATCGTCCACGCCGGGTCCGTGCTCGGCAGCGACGGATTCGGCTACGTCCGCGACGGGGCGACCGGCCGCTACGAACATTTCCCGCAGGTCGGCCGGCTCGTGATCGAGGATGACGTGGAGATTGGGGCGCTGTGCACGATCGATCGCGGGGCCATGGGGGAGACCCGCATCGCGCGCGGGACGAAGCTCGACAACCAGGTGCACGTCGGGCACAACGTGTCGGTCGGCCAGGACGTCGTCATCGCGGCGCAGACCGGCGTCGCTGGAAGCTCCGTGATCGAGGACCAGGTGGTCGTGGCCGGCCAGGTGGGCATCGCCGACCACGTGCGCATCGAGAGCGGCGTCAGGCTTGGCGGGCAGTGCGGCGTCTCGACGGGGGAGGTCCTCACGGGCTCCGGCACGCTCTTCTGGGGCACGCCGGCGAGGCCCATCAAGCAGTGCCTGAAGGAACTCGCCGCCCTCGCGCGCCTGGCGAAGAAGGGGAAGCCATGACCACACGTCACGAAGACACTCATCCTGAGCCGGTCACGGTGTTCGAGTCGAGCGACACGGCGCTGCTTGCGGTGGCGGAGTCCCTGCTGGAAGAGGCCGACATCGAGTTCTTCGCCAAGGGCGAAGGCATCCAGGATCTGTTCGCCGGCGGGCGGATCGGAACCGGCTTCAACCCGGTCGTTGGTCCGGTGCAACTTCAGGTGCCGGCCGACGATGCCGAGGAGGCCACGGCCATCCTGCGGGAACTCTCCGGTTCGTAGACTCGAGCCCTGAGCCCTGAGCCGTTCCTAGAACCAGGCCCACCCTCTCGTCGTGTAGTCGCTCAGGATCAGCACCAGCAGGATTCCCAGCCAGAAGACCGCCGCGCCCGCGACGACCCAGGTGAGGTGGCTGCGGTATTTGAGGTGCATGAAGAAGAGGACCACGAGCGACGCCTTGAAGACGGCAATGCTCAAGGCGATCACCGGGTTCGCCAGCCCCAGGTCGAAGAACGCCACACCCGTCGTCACGCCCGTCATCACGACCAGGACGGCGAAGATCGTGTAGTACGTGGACCGGGGCACAATCACGTGTTCCATATCCGACCCTTCTGCGTCAGTTCCCGACTCTTCTGCGTCAGCCCCGACTACCTGTGCCTGTCCACCAGGTACAGCAGCGGGAACAGGAAGATCCAGACGATGTCCACGAAGTGCCAGTAGAGGCCGCTGATCTCGATGGGCGTGTGCCAGCGCGCCGAGAATCTCCCGCGCCACGCCATGATCAGCATCACCGTCATGATCCCCAGGCCGATGATCATGTGGAGTGCGTGGAGCCCCGTCATCGCGAAGTACAGCGAGAAGAACAGGTTCGCGCGCTCAGGAGCCGGGCCTTCGAACTGGAACCCGAACCCGGGAATGTGGTGCTCCACGAACTTGTGGTGGTACTCGATGCCCTTGATGCCGAGGAACACCGCGCCGAGCACCATCGTGGCCGCGAGGAACGCCATCAGCTTCCGACGCTCGTCGGTGGCCGCAGCGTGCACTGCCAGCGCCATCGTCAGGCTGCTGGTGATCAGCACCATCGTGTTGACCGCGCCGAGCGTGATGTCCAGCGTGCGACTGGCGGCGCCGAACGTCCCGGGGTACCACACGCGGTAGAGCATGTACGCCGCGAACAGGCCGCCAAAGAACATCACCTCGGTCGCGAGAAACACCCACATCCCCAGCGTCGCCGCCTCGTGCTGCTGCCCGAGGTCGTCAAAGTGATGCTGGAGCGAAGGCTCGCGCGGGGAAGCGGTCGTGTCGTCGTGCACTGCAGCTCCTGTAGACGCGCCGTGAGGCAAGCTACTTCTCCCGGGTCTCATAGGCATACGCGGGCTCGGTGACCACCGGCGTCTTGTCGAAGTTGAACGTGGGCGGCGGCGACGGAATCTCCCATTCCAGCCCCTTGGCTCCCCACGGGTTGTTCCCGGCGATCGCGCCGTATTTCAACGACCACAGCAGGTAGATGACCGGGATGATGTAGCCAATCCCCATGACCGACGCGCCGGCGGTTGAGAGCACGTTCAGCGCCTGGAACTCCGGCGGGTAGGCGTGGTACCGCCGGGGCATCCCCATGTAGCCGAGGACGAACTGCGGGAAGAACGTCAGGTTAAACCCGACGAACGTCACTACCGCCGCCACGCGTCCCCACATGTCCGGGTACATCCGCCCGGTGATCTTGGGCCACCAATAGTGGATGCCGCCCAGGTATCCCATGATCGCCCCGCCAACCATGATGTAGTGGAAGTGCGCGACCACGAAGTACGTGTCGGTCACGTGCACGTCCACGCCGAGCGACGCGAGGAAGAGGCCGGTGAGCCCGCCGATGGTGAACAGGCCGATGAAGCCGAGCGCGTACAGCATCGGTGTCTGGTACGAGATCGATCCCTTGTAGAGGGTGGCCGTCCAGTTGAACACCTTCACCGCCGACGGCACCGCGACCAGGAAGCTCAGCACCGAGAAGATCATCGCGCCGTACACCGACATCCCGGCGACGAACATGTGGTGGCCCCACACCAGGAAGCCGAACACGGCGATGGCCAGGCTCGAGAACGCGACGAACTTGTAGCCGAAGATGCTCTTTCGCGAGAACGTCGCGATCACCTCGCTCACCACGCCCATCGCCGGCAGGATCATGATGTAGACGGCCGGGTGCGAGTAGAACCAGAAGAGGTGCTGGAACAGGACGGGGTCGCCGCCGTAGGCGGGATCGAAGATCCCCATGTGGAACGCCCGCTCGAGCGCGACGGCCGCCAGCGTGATGGCCAGCACCGGCGTGGCGAGCACGTTGATCAGGCTCGTTGCATACATCGCCCAGAGGAAGAGCGGCATGCGGAACCACGTCATCCCCGGCGCTCGCATCGTGTGGATGGTGACGATGAAGTTGAGGCCGGTGAGGATCGACGAGAACCCGATGATGAAGATGCCGATCGCGGCCGTCATCACGTTGGAATGCGATGACAGGGTGCTGAACGGCGTGTAGAACGTCCACCCGGTGTCCACGCCGCCGGTCACGATCGCGTAGAGCGTGAACAGGCCGCCGGTCATGAAGATGTACCAACTGAGCAGATTCAGCCGCGGGAACGCCAGGTCGCGCGCCCCGATCATGATCGGCACGAAGAAGTTGCCCATCACGGCGGGGATGGACGGGATCAGGAACATGAAGACCATCACGATGCCGTGCATCGTGAAGAGCTTGTTGTAGGTGTCGTCAGACACCAGGTCGCCGGGCGGCGTCAGCAGCTCCAGGCGGATGAGCCCGGCGAAAATCCCGCCCAGGATGAAGAACAGCGAGATCGCCCCCAGGAACAGCAGGCCTATCCGCTTGTGGTCCGTCGTCAGGAGCCACGACTTCAGGCCGTACTCGGCGTTCAGGTAATGCGTGCGCGGAAATGCCAGGGTATCCATGCTCGTTTACTTCTTTGGATTCTGCCGTTGCCGCTCGGACGGGGACTGCGGTCCGCGCGCGGGCGTCGTTCTGCCTGGCGCCGGGCCACCCGGCGTGTCGGCGGCAGGCTGGCTGGGCGCCAGCCCCTTCAGCGACTTCACGTACTCGATAAGGGCCAGCAGTTGTTCTTCGCTGACCAGGCCCTGGAAGGTCGGCATCAGCGGCTGGAAGCCGGCCGCGATCTTCGCGCTCGGCGACAGAATCGACTCGCGGAGGTAGGCCTCGTCGGCCACCACCACCTGCCCGTTGTTGAGCGACACGCGGCTCCCGAAGACGCCCTCGAGCGCCGGCCCGCGACCTTGCCCGTCAGCCCGGTGGCAGGTGATGCACGCCAGGTCCTGGAACAGCTTCTGCCCCTGGGACGCCAGCGACCCCTCGCCGCCGCCGCCGGCGAGCCACGCCTGGTACTCGTTCGGCTCCATCACCACGACCGTGCCGACCATCCCGGAGTGCTTCGTCCCGCAATACTCCGCGCAGAACAGGTGATAACGCCCGGCCTTCGTCGCGTTGAACCACAGCGTGGTGTACCGCCCGGGAATCACGTCGGCCTTCAGGCGGAACGCCGGCACGAAGAAGGAGTGGATGACGTCTTCGGACGTCCCCGTCAGCCTCACGGCGCGGCCAACCGGCACGTGCAGCTCGTTGATCTCGCGCCGGCCGTCGAGGTGCTGGAACTTCCACATCCACTGCTTGCCGACGACGTAGATGTCGAGCGTCTCGGCGGGCGGCCGCGTCTGGTTGAAGTAGATCTGGGCGCCCCAGGCGAACATCACCAGGCCGAGGCCCAGCGGGATGATGGTCCACGCGATCTCGAGCGCCAGCGACGGCACCACCTTCATGCCCACCTCGCCGTGCGCCCGGCGGCGGTAGCGGATGCCGAAGTAGATCACGAACGCCGCGATCACAATCACGAAGAAGGCGCTGACGGCGACCAGGAAGAAGTAGAGTGCGTCCACCTTTCCGGCCATCGTGGAGGCGGCGACTGGAAACAGCGGTAGAGCGGGCATAGATTCAGTTCGTCGCGGGCGTCGTCGGGCCGTCCTGCTCGGCCAGCCGACGCTTCTCGCGTCGCCGCATCAGCAGGATGAAGCCGCCAATCATGGCCACCGTGAGCACGCCGGCAAGGCGCAGGACGTTCATCAGCACCAGGCCGTACTTCCCGGTCGTCGGGTCGTAGTGGTAACAGTAGAGCAGCAGCCGGTCCACCGGCGTCCCGACCTTGTGGTCGGAGGCCTCGACCAGCGCCAGGCGAAGATCGCGCGGGCCGTAGTCGATGCCGTAGACGTACTTCGAGGTCTTCCCTTCAGGCGTCAGCACGATCATCCCGGTCGGGTGCGCGAACTGTTTCGTGGCGGCGTCGTACACGTAGTGGAAGCCCACCGTGTCGGTCAGCAGCCGGATCGACGCCTCGGTGCCCGTCAGGAAGTGCCAGGCATCGGCGGCGCCCGGCCGCTTCAGGCGGGCGACGTACTCGTCCTTCTTCGCCGCCGCCTGCGCCGGGGTTTCCTCGGGGTTGAAGCTGACCGTCACGATCGCGTAGTCGCGGCCGGGCTCGAGCGCGAGGACCTTCAGCGACTTCACGAGGCCGTTCAACGCCTGCACGCACAACATCGGGCACTCGTAGTAGACGAGCGCCAGCACCACCGGCCGGCCGGTGAAGTACCGCGACAACTGGACGGCGCGACCCGTCTCGTCGCGGAACGGCAGATCCAGCGGGACCTGCACACCCAGGTTCTGCTCGAACGAGACTTGCTTCAGCTCGTTCGGCGAGATGCCAGCCGGCATCCCGCCCTTCGTCATCATCCCGGACTTCGGGACGCCGTTGTACTGCGCGCCGGAGGTGGCCGCGCTCCCGGTGACGAGCAAGAGAATCGCGACAGGAATCAGGACGTGCTTCATGACTACCTCTCGGGCCGCGCCAGCGTCCGCCCGGAGCTCGATCGCGCCGGGAGGGCCGCGGGTGCCGACCCGTCCGTGCCGTGTCTGGCGGGCAGTCCCTGCTCGAGCGTCAGCTTCATCGCCTGCTCGATCGGGATGTGCACCACGCCGCCATTCGCATCCACCCAGCCGTACGAGTTCAGGACCCGGTCTTCCTCGTCCCGCATCTGTTTGAGCTCCTCGCGCGGCTGTGTCTGCAGCCGCGGCGCCGGAGGCTGCGGCGGCGCCCCGACCTGCGCCATCGGGTACTGGCGCGGATAGGCGCGGTCGGCGAGGCTCCCGAAGTACAAATAGACCAGCCAGATCCCGACATAGACGATGACGGCGCCGACGACGAGCGCCACGCCGAAGTTCACCACCACGCGCGTGGAGATATCGCGCGTTTCGTGACCCACGTCAACGTTGGGAGGAGCCGTATCCGTCTCATGCAGTTCGTGCATATCGCTTCACGACCTTCTGTGACGCAAGCTAGTGTTTCCGCGCCAGTGCCGGCGCCAGCTCCGGGTCGTTCGGCGGCAGTAACGGCTGCGACCCGAGGCGCCAGAGGAACATCGTCACCCACAGCCCGCCCACGCCGGCGATGGCGGCAACATCGAGCCAGTGCACGCTCAGTCGGTCGCGGTAGAACTCTGGCATGATCAGGAAGAACAGGTCGAGCAGGCGCGCGATGATGATGGCCACCGCGATCGTCGCCAGGCGGTGGTGCTGGCGCTTGTTGCGCCGGCCGAGCAGCACCAGGAACGGCACCGCGAAATAGAAGATCGCCAGGGCCATCGCGATGAGGTTCCAGCCGCCCGCGATCCGGTGCAGGTACCAGGGAATCTCCTCGGGCAGGTTCCCGGCCCAGATGATCAGCAGCTGGGAGAACGACAGGTACGCCCAGATCATCACGAACGCCAACAGGAGGTTCCCGAGGTCGTTCAGGATCGTCGGCGCCAGCACCCGCGCGAACTCGGGGCGCCGCGACAGCAGGTACGCGACGGCGATGACGAAGGCCATCGCGCCCAGCGCCTGGCCGCCGAGGAACAGCATCCCGAAGACCGTCGAGAACCAGTGCGGATCGAGCGACATCACCCAGTCGAACACCGCGAACGTGACGGTGAACGCGAGGAGCACGATCCCGCCGCCGCTCAGCTTCCGCATGTTGACCGCGAGGCGCGGGTCGCCCGTCCGATCCTGCTCGCGGGACCACCGCGTGAGGAAGAACACGAGCGCGATCCACGCCGCAAAGTAGAAGACCGCGCGGGCGATGAAGAACGGGATGTTGAGGTAGGGCAGCTTCGCCCGTAGCACCTCGTCGGCCATCATCGTCTCGGTGTGCGTCCACTCGTAGATCTGGTGGAGACCGAACAGCAGCGGCACGAACAGCACCGCCATCAGCGGCAGCGTGCCCGCGCCGGCCTCGAGCAGCCGGCGCACCGCAACGCCCCAGCCGCCCCCGGTCAGGTGATACACCATGACGATGCCGAGGCAGCCGATGCCGAAGCCGACCCAGTACATGTAGGCGAACAGGTACGAATGGAAGAACTGCGCCGGGCTGAGGAACGCACCCACCAGCAAGGCAAGGACCCCCACGCCGCCCAGGACGAGCGCGACGCGGCGAAGGCCGGAGAGTTCAGGAATGGCCGAATCGTTCACAGTGCGCTACCTCCCCGTTCCTGGCGCCAGCTTGTTGCGTTCCCCGGGCGGCACCACCTCGAGCGTGGCGTGTCCGCTGGCCTGCAGCGCGCGGATATAGGCGATGATCGCCCAGCGATCGCGCACGGGCACCTGCGCCCGGTAGTCGGGCATGGCGCCGAAGCCGTTGGTCATCACGTCGAAGAAGAGGCCCACCGGCGCCTGCCGCAGGCGATCGATGTGATACGACGGCGGCTGGCGGTACCCGCGCTTGACGACCATCCCGTTGCCGCGCCCCGTGCGGTCGTGGCAGGGCGCGCAGAAGATGTTGTAGCGCTCCTGCCCGCGCGCCATCACCTCGGCCGTCACCGGGAACGGGAACTCCGTCGCGTCCTGGCCGTTCTCCTTGCCGGTGTGCAGCAGGCCGTCGTCGTTCAGGTGTCCTCGCGCGACGGTGCCCTCGATGATCGGCCGCGCCGACCGGGCGTCGGTGTAGAAGCCGTTTTCGCGCAGTGGGACGAACTTCGGCTGGTCGTGCATGTCCTGGCGGCACCCGCCCAGCAGCACCGCGGCCGTCAGCGCCAGGAGCAGCCTGGAATGATTACTGCTCAACGTCGGTCACCTCACGAGGACCAAAACTCTCCAGGAACCGCCGCGTCGCCGTCGCGTCGAACTTCCGATCCTTCGCCTCGATGCAGAGGAAGAAGCGATCGCGCGTGGCGAGGGCGAACCGCGGCGCGTTGAACACCGGGTGATACGGCATCGGCAGCTTGTTCAGCGCCAGCATGCCGAACACGGCGGTGATGGCGGCGAACAGCACGGTCATCTCGAAGGTCACCGGGATGAACGCCGGCCAGCTGTGGAACGGCCGGCCGCCGATATTCAGTGGATACGCGACAACCGACACCCAGTACTCGAGGCTGTAGCCGGTCACGCCGCCGACGATGCCACCGATCAGGACCAGCAGCGGCATCGACGTGTGGTGAATGTCGAGCGCCTCGTGCAGTTCCTCGATCGGGAACGGCGTGTAGGCGTCGAGCTGGCGGTAGCCTTCCTGGTGCGCCCGGCGGCTTGCGGCCACCAGCGTGTCCGGGTTGTCGAATTCCGCCATCAGCCCATAGAGCATTCCTACTCCTTCACCTTCGACTCGGGTAGCAGCGTCCGCATCTCGAAGATCGAAATCATCGGGAGGAAGCGCAGGAACAGGAGCAGCAGCGTGACGAACAGGCCCATCGTCCCGAGGTACGTGAACCAGTCCCACATCGTCGGGGAGTACATCCCCCAGGACGAAGGCAGGAAGTCGCGGTGCAGGCTCGTCACGATGATCACGAACCGCTCGAGCCACATGCCGGTGTTGACGATCAGCGAGATGACGAACAGCAGCGGGATGTTGTGCCGCACGCGCTTCAGCCATAGCAACTGCGGCGTGACGATGTTGGTGGCGATCAGCGCCCAGAACGCCGGCCAGTACGGCCCGGTCATGCGATTCCAGTACATGAACCGCTCGTACGTGTTGCCGCTGTACCATGAGATGAACGCTTCCATGCTGTAGCCGTAGGCCACGATCAGGCCGGTGGCGAGCATGATCTTCGCCATGTTCTCGAGGTGACGGTCGGTGATGAAGTCCTTCAGGCCGTACGCGGCGCGGATCGGGATGGCCAGCGTGAGGACCATCGCGAAGCCCGAGTAGATCGCACCGGCGACGAAATACGGCGGGAAGATCGTGCTGTGCCACCCAGGCACGAGCGCAATCGCGAAGTCGAAGCTGACCACCGTATGCACCGAGATGACGAGCGGCGTCGCCAGGCCGGCCAGCAGCAGGTAGGCCGCCTCGTAGCGCGCCCAGTGCCGCGCCGACCCGCGCCAGCCGAGCGCGAGCACGCCGTAGATGACGCGGCCGGTCGTCGAGCGCGCGCGGTCGCGGAGCGTGGCGAGGTCGGGCACCAGCCCGACGAACCAGAACAGCGCCGACACCGTGGCGTACGTCGAGACCGCGAACACGTCCCACACGAGCGGGCTGCGGAACTGCGGCCAGATGGACATCGAGTTCGGGTAGGGGAAGAGCCAGTAGGCCAGCCACGGCCGCCCCATGTGTAGCACCGGGAACATGCCGGCGCACGCGACGGCAAACAGCGTCATCGCCTCGGCGAACCGGTTGATCGACATGCGCCACCGTTGGTGCAGGAGCAGCAGGATTGCCGAGATGAGCGTGCCTGCGTGCCCAATTCCGATCCACCACACGAAGTTCACGATCGCGAAGCCCCACGCGACCGGGACGTTGATGCCCCAGATGCCGACCCCCTTGATCAGGAGCCAGGTGACCGTCATCAGGAACAGCATCATGAACGCGAACGCGATCCCGAAGCCGACGAACCAGCCGAGCGGCGTGCCCCTGGTCAGGACGATCGCGCTGATCTTGTCGCTGATCGTCGCGAACGTGTGGCCCGGCGCGATCACCGGAGGGTCGGCCAGCGCGGCTGACGGCGAACGACCGGTCGGGGTCTCGGGTGACGCAGGGGACATGGGCCGTTACCTCTCCGCCTCGTGAGCCTTGCCGGCGTCCGGCATCTCCGGGTTCGGGTTCCTGACCGCCGCCAGGTACGTCGTGCGCGGTCGCGTGTTGAGATCCTCGAGGAGGCCGTAGTTCAGCGGCTCGGCCTTCAGCTTCGCCACGCGGCTGTTCGGGTCGTTGATGTTGCCGAACACGATCGCTTGCGGCGGGCACGCCGCCTCGCAGGCGGTCACGATCTCGCCGTCGCGCACCGGGCGGTTCTCCTTCTCGGCCTCGATCTTCGCCGCGTTGATGCGCTGCACGCAGTACGTGCACTTCTCCATGACGCCGCGGCTTCGCACCGAGACGTCAGGATTGCGCAGCATCTTCAGGGTGGGCGTCTCCCAGTCCTGGTAGAGCAGGAAATTGAACCGCCGCACTTTGTAGGGGCAGTTGTTCGAGCAGTAGCGCGTGCCCACGCACCGGTTGTAGGTCATGTCGTTCAGCCCCTCGGAGCTGTGCGACGTGGCGGCCACCGGGCAGACGACCTCGCACGGGGCGTTCTCGCAGTGCATGCACGGCACCGGCTGGTTGTACGCCGTCGGCCGCTCGGGATCGCCCGTGTAGTAGCGATCGACGCGCAGCCAGTGCATTTTGTGGCCGCGGCTCACCTCGGTCTTGCCGACCACCGGGATGTTGTTCTCCGCCTGGCACGCCACGACGCAGGCATTGCACCCGATGCACGTGTTCAGGTCGATGGCCATGCCCCAGGCGTAACCCTTGTACTCGTGTTCCGGATACAAGGTGAGCGACCTGGCCGGTGCCTCGGCCTGGTGGTGCGCAAAATCGGGCGTCTGCCTGAACTCCTCGAGCGGCGCCGACCTCACGATCGCGCGCCCCTCCATCGTCTGCTGGTTCTGCGTGGCGGCCAACTGGAGGCGATCGCCGGTCTGGCGAACCTCGAGGCCGTGCTCGAACCAGGGTGCGAAGCTGGTGCGCAGCGCGTAGGCGTTGAACCCGGCGTCGGTGCCGACGTGCCCGGCGCGCGTGCGGCCGTAGCCGAGGTGCACCGTGACGGAACCTGGAGCCTGGCCCGGCAGGATCCAGACCGGCGCCTTCACCTGCCGCCCGCGGTAGGCCAGCTCGACGACATCCTCGTTGCGGACGCCGAGGCGCTGGGCGGTGGAGGGGCTCATCAGCGCCGCGTTGTCCCACGTCAGCTTGGTATGCGGCTTCGGTAGCTCCTGCAGCCAGCCGTTGTTGGCAAAGCGGCCATCGAACACCGTCGGATCGGCGCGGAAGACGATTTCGCGCCCCTTGCCGCCGCGCACAATCGCGCCGGCGTCCGCTGGGCGCGCTGTCACCGTCTTCACCGCCGCGGCCGTGTTGGCCACCATCCCGTCGTGCAGCGACTTGCGCCAGAACGTGTCGAACTCGGGACCCTGAAGGCTGCTGCGCTGCTGCCAGTACGCGCGGAGGATGTCGTAGCTCGACTGGCCCGCCTGCTTCGACAACATCGCGCCCACGACATCGTGCATCGTCCGGCCGTTGTACAGCGGGGCGATAAGCGGTTGGATGAGGCTGATTGTGCCGTCAGCCGCCCGCGCGTCGCTCCACGACTCGAGGTAGTGCGCTGCCGGGATGTGCCAGTGGCAGAGCGCGGCGGTTTCGTCGTGGTAGAGGCCGAGGTGAATCCGCAGCGGCACCTTGCCCATCAGGCGATCGTCGAACTTCAAGTCCGCGGGTGCGGTGTAGACCGGATTGCTGTCGAGGATGACGAGGGTATCGACCCGACCGGCCTCCATGTCGGCGGCCAGCTGCCGGAGCGACGACAACTGATCGGTCGGACTCGCTTCGACCGGTTCCGTGCAGACAACCGTTTCGCCGATGTTGCCGAGCGCCTGGTTGATCGCGTGCACCAGCGCATGAACGGCCGCCGGCTGTTCGTCACCGACGACGACCAGGCTGGTGCCGCGGTGCTGCTGCAGGTCGCGTGCGAGCGGATCGATCCACGCGGCGTAGTCGTGCGACGCCGATGCCGCCGGTGCGCCCGCGACGCCAAGCGCGGCGGCCAACGCGACCGCAAAACCTCCGACCGCGCTGGCCTGGATCGGCAGCCGGTGATCGGCGATGGATCCGGTCTGGGTCGGCGTGGCTTCAACCGCGTACAGGCGGTTCATCTCGCGGCGGCCACCCGTGACTCGCCGCCCCTCGGCGAACTCGCGGGCGTAGCGGAGGCTGTGCGCCCCGCAGCCGAGGACGTCGGCGTCGAGCGCCAGGATCACCTGCGCCTTGTCGAGCCGGTAGTGGATGTCCACGTGTTCGCCGAAGGCCAGCCGCGCGCCTTCGCGGGCCTGGTCGCGCCCGACAGGTTCCCACTGGTGCCACTTCATGGCCGGGAACTCGGCCAGCAGTTGCTGCAGTTGGCCGGCGAGCGTCGGCGACGTGACGCTGCCGGTGAGGAAGCGGAGGCCTTCGCCGCCAAGCGCGCGCTTGGCCTCGACGGCAGTCTTGATGGCCGTGAGGAAGGTGCCCCAGGGACGGATCTCGCCGCGATAGGTGAGCGTCTGCGATCGATCAGGGTCGTAAAGGCCGAGGATCGAGGCCTGCGCGAACACGTCGGTCGAGCCGCGGTTGACGGGGTGATCGGGATTGCCCTCCACCTTCGTCGGGCGTCCCTCGTGGCTCTCGACGAGCAGAGGCGTCGCGTAGCCGGCGAGCGGCATCGCGGTGGCGAAGTAGAGCGGCATGCCAGGGACGATCTCTTCCGGCTGCCGCACGTAGGGCACGATCTTCTCGGCGGGCTGGCGGGTGCACGCCGTGACGCCGGCGAGCGCCAGCGAGGCGCCCATCAGTTTGACAAAGGTCCGCCGGCTGACCGGGTCGAGGAACTCGGAGGCCCCTTGCGGAAACTCGCGATGGAGCAGTTCCTGGAACTCGGGGGTATCGGCCAGTTCGTCGAGACTTCGCCAGTATTCCGGCCCGCTCTTCGCCTGCAGGCGCGACCGCACGGCCGACAACTCATCCGTCTTCGCGTCGTCTTTCATCCGTGGTCCCGTTTCCTGATCCCCGATTGGGCCCCGCGGGCGACCGGCCGGTCGCCCCTACGGTGGTTTCCGCGCCCCCTGGTCCCTG